>Ga0209835_1000693_pt1 | contig 21010 bp, 22 predicted proteins | sample LakKivwa52mmetaG_FD_184138 | JGI IMG/M metagenome (GOLD analysis project Ga0209835, IMG submission 184138) | Anoxic lake water microbial communities from Lake Kivu, Rwanda to study Microbial Dark Matter (Phase II) - Lake Kivu water 52m metaG... | ecosystem: Environmental > Aquatic > Freshwater >...
AATTAATACAAGTCGTGATATTTCATCTTCAAATCAAGAAACTCGTCAAGTTCCAATAAAACATGGAATAGTTCGGCACGATTCTCAAACGCAGTCCGGTCAGCCGGTAGCGGTGAGTTCTTAAAGTATTCAAGCAATTTTTTGAGCTCGTCGCGTAAGCCTTTCGCGTAGTTTGACGTGCCGATGTGTCCTTTAAACTGCTTAAGATAATCGATAATGATGGCTTTCTCAGGAATCGGGGCGACGTTTTCAATAATCGGGGCGATCCGTTCCAGCACGATTAATTGGCCCCGTCGCATCTTGATATAGTCTTCGCGTTGCGAGGTTTGGACAAAGTAGTGATTTTCAAGATCGAGGAAAAGTTTATCTTTGACATCTTTAATCATTTTCTTGACGTGTTCGAAGTGGACGGGTTCACCCGCGGCAATATCTTGGATTAACTCATCAATCGTAACGTCAATCGCTTCAATCGATTTGTTGATTTCGCTATCGGAACGCGGGTTAAATAGATTGAGGATAAAAGCAATCAGAATTCCGATTAATAGTACGTAAATAGCATTGAAAGCGAACATTAAATCTTGTTCGATATATATTTGTGAAATAAGCACCAAAGCGATGACGATGCCATCTTTTAGACGTAAGACAAAGCTAAGGGGCACTAAGACAGCGACAAAGATAATCAAGACCCAGAAGTGATATCCAAGCCAAAAGAACAGCAAACTGGCAAGGCCGACTGCCAGTAGGGAATCAAGCAACCACACAATCGCCGCTTGGAGTGAACGGCGTCTAGTTAGATCTAGACCAATCACAGCGACGACGCCGGCCGTATATGTGTATTCAAGCTGAAATAGCTCGGCCAGCAATACGGCAACCACGAATCCGATGATCATTTTCGCGGCAATAATCATCCTTGATTTGAGGCATAAATGTGATTTAAATAATTCTTTAAGCATGCATATCACCTATTCTTATCTTATCTTAACATTACTGAGAATGGTTAAATTACCCAATTCGCAATGTTGTATGATAACATAAATAAAAGGATTTTTATGAAGATATTAATTAAAAACGCACGAATCTTGACGATGAAGGAAGACCAACCATTATTCATCGGCGATATAGCCATCAAGGGTGAAGTCATCAGCTATGTTGGCCCATCGATTGCTCATAACGATACGTTTGACCGCATCATTGACGCGCAGGGTAATGTTGTGATGCCGGGGTTTAAAAATGCGCATACGCATTCGGCGATGACGTTCTTGCGTAGCTCGGCCGATGATTTGCCGCTGAAAGAATGGCTGTATGAAGCCGTCTTTCCACTCGAGGCTAAATTAACGCCTCAAGACATTTACGTATTAACGAAACTCGCTTTCGCTGAATATCTAACAAGTGGGATCACTGCCGACTTTGATATGTACTATCACCCGCTTGAAGTGGCGCGCGCCTCGATTGACATGGGCTTTCGCACCGTATGTTTAGGCACCGTCAGCAACTATAAAGAATCGGTTCTTTTAATGAAAGAACACTATGAATTGATTAACAAGATGCATCCCCTCGTGTCGTATCGACTTGGCTTTCATGCCGAATATACGACGAGTGAAGAAATATTGCTCGAGCTATCAAAAGCCGCCCATGAATTGAAAACGCCGATTTTCACCCACATCAGCGAAACTGCCAAGGAAGTGCAAAGCTGTATCGAGCGCCATGGCATGACGCCGCCTCAATACATTGACAAGTTAGGCTTATTCGATTATGGCGGTGGCGGATTCCACTGCGTTCATCTGACCAAAGAAGATATCGCCCTATTTAAGCGTCGCGGTTTATACGCGGTGACTTGTCCGGGCTCCAACACCAAACTAGGAAGCGGCATCGCTCCGATTCAAACGATGTTAGACGAAGGTATCAATCTGGCGATTGGCACTGATGGCCCCGCCAGTAATAACTGCCTCGATATGTTTAAAGAGATGATGCTGACGTTTGCGTTACAAAAAACAGCGCTTGTGTCGGCGACAGCGGCCGATCCATATGCCTTATTAAATATGGCCACCGTTGGTGGCGCCAAAGCGATGGGACTGACTAATAGCGATATCCTCGCGGTCGGTAAATATGCCGATATTACGATGATTGACTTAAAACAACCAAACATGCAGCCACTTAATAACATTGTCAAAAACATTGTATATTCTGGATCAAAAACCAACATTAAATTAACGATGATTGCCGGGAAGGTCGTTTATGAGGACGGTCGGTTTGATATCGGCGAGCCGATTGAAGACATTTACCGACAAGCGCAAGCAATCACTGATCGAATTAAAGCGTCGCGCTAACTTTCGGCAAATAATATTCAAAAAACGCTTGTGCGAGTTTGTTGTGATAAACACCAATCTCGACGCGGCGCCAGGCCGGTAATATCCGGCCTTTTAAATTGACATCAGTGTACTTTAATGGTCGACTACCATCAAAAAATGAAGTTTCAATCACGACTTTCTCATCAGTTCGTATTTGTTTAACGTCATTATAGATAACTAAATTATCCTTAATTACGGACATATCTTCGTCGGGTAATTTTCCGTTTGGCTCAATATACTGAAAACTGGGAACATGACCTTTGCCATATCCCAAGCTTGGATTCGACTTGGCGGATAAACCCCATTGATCAAGAAATTGTTGGTATGTAGGTCGATACGTCATGCTATCAAGATCATAAAAACCATTTTGCTCAAAATCAAACGCATAGATGAGGCCTGAATTTGGATAGTTATTTATAAACGGATGCAGAAACTCGACCTCACCATAATGGCTATCAGGACAATGGGCGCGTAAATAACCGATGATAAATGGGTGCGTTTGCCGAAACAATCTCGTCAATTCGTCGATATTGATATAGATGAGTTTAACTGACATCGATACGCGCCTCGAGGTATTGGACTAATGCTTGGTAATCGGTAAATGTCCGATTGAAATTAGCGTCACCGATTTTGTAGGAACGCGAGTATTTAATAACACCAGCGTCATATATCGTCAGAATCGGGGAGTTGGCATCGACGACCGGCAGGCCATATTTTTCCGTTTCATAAAGGACAAACGTGTATTCAAGCGTATAACCAACGATATTGTATTCAGATAAAAAGCGGTCGTAATGAGGCATGAAATCGGCCGTGCACGAACAACGTGCGTTAGTAATCGTCAAAATAAAGGTCGCTTCCGTTTCGATGAGTGTCACAAAAGCATCATAACTGCTCAATGAGACACTAACGGTGACATCTTCGCTTGGATGGGTGAACGACACTTTCTCAAGCGGGCCGGAGCAAGCAAGCGTCAGCAGTGTGACAAGCGGTAGCGCCGCTTTAATAAGATTTGTTTTTCTAATCATAAGTTTTTTTACCGTATTCATTATATGAAAATTTTCGTATTCGTGGGTTAAAAGATTGAAAAAACCGACTATTTAACGCATAGTAATTTTATCAAATATGAGGGAGGGGAAAACGCATTAATTGACGTGAACAAAAACATCACAAATAATTTAACAAATTCATTGCAATCAACAGACTTTTTTTATATATTTTTGCTAGACAAATTCGGGGGTTTCTTAAGCTGTAATCCACGCGGTTTGTCTTCTGTTTTTTTAAGGGGGGTCATATGGGTAACGACATCATTATTCAACTAAACAATTTAACGAAGATTTTCGATGGGACGACCGTTGTCGATAATTTAAGTTTATCGATTAAAAAGGGCGAATTCGTCACATTTTTAGGGCCATCTGGCTGTGGCAAGACGACGACATTACGCATGATTGCCGGTTTTGAAATACCCAATTCAGGCTCCATTTTATTAAATGGTAACGACATTACGAAACTGCCACCTTATGAACGCCCCGTTAACACGGTGTTTCAACGTTATGCGCTATTTCCCCATCTTGATGTTTATGACAATATCGCCTTTGGTTTACGGTTAAAAAAAGTCAACGTGAAAACCGTCGATCAAACTGGCAATTCGATCACGGAATTTCGCAAGTATAATGCCGATGAGATTGACGACAAAGTGACGACGGCTTTAAAAATCGTCGACCTTGAAGAATTTGAAGACCGTGACGTGACGACGCTTTCGGGCGGTCAACAGCAGCGCGTCGCCATTGCCCGCGCGATTGTTAACAACCCGGAAATCTTGTTACTTGATGAACCGCTGGGCGCCCTTGATTTAAAAATGCGCAAAGAGATGCAAATGGAGCTCAAGGAAATGCACCGCAAGCTCGGCATCACCTTTATATATGTGACCCATGACCAAGAAGAAGCTTTGACGATGTCAGATACGATCGTCGTCATGAAAGATGGCGTGATTCAACAAATCGGGACCCCGACCGATATATATAACGAACCGATCAACGCCTATGTCGCCAACTTTATCGGTGAATCAAATATTTATAACGCGACCAGCCTCGGTCACGGTAAAATCCGGTTCTTGGGGGCAACGCTACAAGTAAAGCACGATTATCCCAATAACGAAAAACTCGACGTCATCTTGCGGCCTGAAGACATTTATTTAGTCGAGCCAGGCCAAGGCTTTGTCGATGGTTTGGTGCACAGCCGCGTCTTCAAAGGCGTCCACTATGAATATGTTGTGATGGTCGGTAAATCGGAGGTCATTGTCCAAGATGTGCATCGCTATGACCTTGGGCAAAAATACGCAATCACGTTCGATAGCGACGACATCCACATCATGGAAAAAGAGTTCACGATTAACTCTTATAAAGAAGCGTGGCTTAACGATAAAAACAAACTTGTGATTTCCGATGCGATTTTCGATGTTGACGTGACACAACTCGTGGCTGGCTCAAAACTAGATGAGCAAGGTTATCTAATCAGCCCCAAAGGCGTTAAGTATAATCTTAAAGACTATGACGTCAGTGCCGAAATCCCGTTTACGGCGATTGAATTCAGCGGCAATCCCGATGATGGTCAAGTAATCGGCCATATTATTCAAACTGTTTGGAAAGGTGACCATTACCAAATGATCGCGCGAACGGCCGAAGAAGAAGATTTCGTCGCCGATACCGAATATAGCTATGAGGAAGGGACCGAGGTCAGCATTCAAGTCGACACGTCCAAAATCAAGTTAAGCGTCAGGGGGAATTTAAGCGACCATGAAGTTTAGATTCCAGCGCAAATATTTATCGCTACCATACATCTTATTCTTGTTATTTTTTGTGATATTCCCGGTGTTTGTGATTATTTTTTACGCTTTCACGAATCGTAACGGCCAGTTTTCCTTTGATGCTGTCGCCTCGTTTTTCGCGAATCCGGAAAAGCCCGGCGTCTTGCTATTATCATTTTTATACGCACTTGGGAATACGCTTATTTGTTTGTTAATCGGCTATCCGATCGCGATGATACTCGCTAATAAGAAATACAATAAAAATGCCGTTGTTGTCATGCTATTTATCATGCCAATGTGGGTCAATTTCGTCATCCGAACCTGGGCGACGCGCGATTTGCTTTATTGGATGGGCATCAACTCCGGGAACGCTCCCGGTGTCGCGGTGATGGTCGGATTGGTGTATAACTACTTGCCGTTTGTGATTTTGCCATTATATACAACGATGTTAAAAATGGACAAAAGCCAGATTGAAGCGAGCCAGGATTTAGGGGCAACCCCCGCGCAAACTTTTTTTAAAGTCATCATCCCGATGACGATGCCGGGTATCGTCAGTGGCGCGATGATGGTGTTTATGCCCACGATTTCCTCACAAGTCATTCCCAATATCTTATCTGACTATAACATCATTTTATTTGGTGAAGCCATCTACGATGCCTACAAAACCAATTGGAATCTGGGTAGCTTCATGTCGTTAATGATGCTGATAATCATCGCATCATCGATTTTCATCACTCGTAAATTTTCGAAGACCGATGATGGGAAGCGGGTGGCCATATGGTAAAAAAGATTATTGCCAACACCTATGTCTACTTCATTTTGTTTTTGATGTATTTACCGATTTTCTTATTAATCGTTTTTTCGTTTTTATCAAGCCAAACGGTAGGATTCGTCGCTGAAAACGATTATGTGACATTTGAGTTATATATCAAATTATTCCAAAATCAAGCGGCGATGCGCGCCTTGGGCAACACTCTTATCGTCGGTTTTTCCTCGGCCATCGTTTCGACGATTCTTGGCACGCTTGGAGCGGTGGGTATTTTTTATATGCGACGCCGGGCCAAACAGACCATGGAACTAATCACGCAGCTACCGGTTATTAACGCCGAGATTGTCATGGCGCTATCACTGGCCATCTTGTTTATCGTACTAGGATGGCAGGCCGGGTTTTTGACGCTGCTCGTCGGTCACGTCGTGCTGACAGTCGCCTTCGTCTATTTAAGCGTTAAGCCAAAACTCCAACAAATGGATCCCAGCATTTATGAAGCCGCACTCGATTTAGGAGCCCGGCCCAGTTATGCGCTGCGCAAAGTCATCTTACCGGAAATCATTCCTGGCATCGTCAGTGGCTTTTTGTTAGCATTAACGTTATCACTTGACGATTTTATCATTACACTATTCTTGAAAGCGCCTAACTATGATACGCTTTCAACCTATGTCGAAAACCAGCTGCGCATCGGTATCCCACCCGAGATTCGCGCACTGACAACGCTCATCTTCTTATTTGCGGTCGGCGTGTTCGTATTTAACGGCGTCAAGACCAAATCAGAAGAGCGCAAGAAATTGGGATTATTCCATAAGGAGGACAAATAAATGAAAAAAACTTGGATTGTCGCACTTGCAACTTTAGGGCTGCTCGCCGGATGTCAGGGCGAAAACGGCGATGCCGAGCTGACATTACGTGTGTTCAACTGGGGCGGCTATATTTACGAACAGGAAACAAGTAGCGACCCAAAAAACGTCACCACGCAATTTGAAGAGTATTATTTGGCGACTTATGGTCAACGTCTCAAAGTCGAATATTCGACTTATGACGTGAACGAAACGGCCTATAGCCAAGTGGCAAAACTAGGTCGTCAGTTCGATTTGGTCGCCCCTAGCGAATACATGATTCAAATCATGATGAAAGAGGGATTGTTAGAAAAATACGATCGTGAACCTGACGGAAGTTACACATATCTTCCTTATTACAACGATTACGCCTCGCCCTATTTGAAAAACATCTTTGAGGAATTAATTGTCAACACGGAACCTGTCAGCGATTACGCGGCCGGTTACATGTGGGGAACCGTCGGCATCGTCTATGATCCGGAAATTATTGATCCCACCGACGCGACGAGCTGGGAAGTGCTTTATGACACCGACTATGCCAAACAAGCGACGATTAAAAACTCAATGCGCGAAACTTACATGATCGGCGTCATCGATGTTTACCGCGATGAATTAATGGAACTGCGCGAGCAGTACTTAGATTTAGAAATCGATGCTGACGAATATAACAATCAGATCGGCACGATTATCAATCGTTCGGACCCCGACACCATCGCCGCGGTTGAAGTATCGCTGCGCGCCTTAAAAGCCAATAGCTATGGCCTTGAAGTCGATTCCGGTAAAAACGATATCGCTTCAGGTAAAATCGGCATGCAAGTGTCTTGGAGCGGCGATGCCGTCTATTCGATGGATTTAGTCGAAGAAGAAACAAACAAAGAACTTGAATACCTCGTGCCTCATGAAGGTGGCAATATTTGGTTCGACGGCTGGATTATGCCCAAAGGATCACAGACGCGCTTAGCCCAAGAATTCGTTAACTTCGTATCCAATCCCGATATCGCCATCTTGAATATGGATTATATCGGTTATACGAGCTTTATCGCCGGTCAAGATGTACTCGACCGTGTCCAGGACATGGAAGATAGCGAAGGCGGTTACGAACTTGATTTGAGCTATTTCTTCACAGGAACGGTCGATCCCAGTGCCGATATGACCGTGACCACGATACAAAATCGGCAACTACACACGCAATATCCCGATCAAGAAACGATTACCCGCTCCGCGGTTATGCGTGATTTTGGCGAAGATACGGCAGCCATCGTTGAGTTATGGTCACGCGTCAAGACCTCAACCGTCGAGCCGTTAACGCTCGTGTTAATCGGATCTGGCGCGATTATTGCCGTGGGACTGGGATTATTCTTCTTCTTTAAGAAGAAAACGACCAAACGCAGTCGCCGGGGCAGCCAACGCAAAACACGTAAATAGCCAAGTAGACATTTGAAGTAACTAACGGGTGATGCTATACTTTCGTGTGGCATCACCGATCTGGTTCCTTAGCCAAGTGGTAAGGCAATTGACTGCAACTCAATCATCGTCGGTTCGACTCCGATAGGAACCTCCAATCACTGAAAAAGGGCTTGTAAAAAGCATGAATCGTGCTATATTATATTAGCCTTTCCCCGCGCCCGTAGCTCAACTGGATAGAGTGCCAGACTACGAATCTGGAGGTTACGAGTTCGATTCTTGTCGGGCGCGCCATACTCGGGAAATAGCGCAGCTTGGTAGCGCATCTGGTTTGGGACCAGAGGGTCGCAGGTTCAAATCCTGTTTTCCCGACCATCACCAAAATATCACCGCTTGCGGTGATTTTTTTGTATAATTATTTTTGCGTATGGGTAAAACTAACATGACATTTAAATCCAGTCTCAAGTCCGCCTATAACTTTATCATTGTCTCGATGAACGGGATGGTGTATGGGTTATTCGCCACGCTGATCATCGGCGTGATTTTAAACCAAATCGGTTTATTGCTCAATTTCAGCTTTTTGCTATTAGGCAACAGCATTGATGTCAGTGCCGCGATTATTAATCTGGCGACTTTCGTCAAATCATTGATGGGTATCGGTATCGGCATCGGGATTGGCATGGCGCTTAAGTTCGATGGATTGAAACTGATTGCTTCGGCCGTCGCCGGTGGTATTTCAACCTCGATCGCCTTGATGGGAAAATCCGACCCGATGGTTTCCTACATCACCGTCATCTTTACCATGTTAGCGCTGCGCGCCGTCTTTAAAAAGAAGAGCCCGCTTGATATTATCCTGATTCCGATGTTTGCAATTATCGTTAGTTATACGATTGCCATCATCATCGTTAATCCGATCAGTTCGGTCACTACTTCCATCGGGGCGTTTGTTAACCGCGTGACTGAATTCGAACAACCATTTTTGATGGGAATGTTAGTCAGCGTGCTCATGGGCATGATTTTGACTTCGCCCTTTTCAAGCGCGGCCATCGCCATTAGCTTCCAAATCGGAGGTATTGCCGGAGGGGCGGCGCTGGTGGGATGCTGTGTTAATATGCTAGGTTTTGCCGTCATGGGTCGTAAAGACAACGATTTAGGGACGACGCTATCAGTCGCTATCGGTACGAGCATGTTGCAGTTTAAAAACGTTTTGAAGAAACCGATTATTTGGTTGCCCCCGATTATCGCCAGTGCGATTTTGGGCCCGTTTTCAACGCTTGTTTTTAGAACCAGAACCGATTTTACCGGAGCGGGCATGGGCACGAGCGGCTTCGTCGGTCAGTTTGCCACCTATGCGGCGATGGGAAATGAGATTAATACTTGGTTATCAATTCTCGTACTACAAATCGCTTTGCCAATCATTTTAGTGTTCTTAATTGACCTGTTGTTCCGGCGTTTGAAGTTATATGGTGCCGGTGATCTTAAAATCTAATGCGCCCGTAGCTCAATTGGATAGAGCATCAGACTTCGAATCTGGGGGTTACGAGTTCGATTCTTGTCGGGCGCGCCAATGGTCATATATGCAGGCAACTGCATTTTTTTATATCCGCATGTTTTAGTTGAAAACAACCTATAAAACCATTAATATATTTAGGCGTGGATTGAGCATCCCAATGGGGTCATAGCTCAGCTGGGAGAGCGCCTGGTTTGCAACCAGGAGGTCAGGGGTTCGATCCCCCTTGGCTCCACCAAAACCATGGCTGCGTAGCTCAGTTGGCTAGAGCGTCCGGTTCATACCCGGCAGGTCGAGGGTTCGAGTCCCCCCGCAGCTACCATTGACGATGCAAACCCGGACTTAACCGTCGGGTTTTTATTTCCAAAGCATGGCGCTTGTAATAAGATATAAGAGCGACTGGACCCTTAGCTCAATGGTTAGAGCTTCCGGCTCATAACCGGCTGGTTGCAGGTTCGAGTCCTGCAGGGTCCACCATGGAAGCTTACCCAAGCGGTTGAAGGGGTCGGTCTTGAAAACCGATAGGGGGTGCAAGCCCCGCAAGAGTTCGAATCTCTTAGCTTCCGCCAGAAATTCACACCGGTAATTCCGGTGTTTTTTTATCAATGACAGCATGACCGTGTTAATATACAATATTAAAAGGTGACAACTATGCAACGCGAAATAATTAAAGGACGGCTGTTAGATGGTAGTGGGCAATTGTCCGAAGCCGGTTTTGCCTACGATACCGTCAAGATTTATGACCGTCATGACATCAAAGCACCGAAGTGGCGCATCAAGGAATGGGACTACTATTACTTTGGCAATACCAAGCACGGCTTGTCGGTGACTATTAGTGACCTTGGATATATTTCAATGATTGGGATTACCTTTTTTGATTTTAAGGCAGTCAGAGAATATTCGCGCAGTTTCATCGGTTTGTTCCCGCTTGGAAAAATCGGGCTTGCCGCTTCTCCAGGCGATAACATCGTCCACGTGACAAATAAACTTTACGATATTATTATCGCCACCAGTGGTGACACGAGAAGGTTATCGGGTTATGTCAAAAACATTGCTAAAAAAGGTGATATAAACTTTGATGTGACATTGACTGATATTAATAAGACGGGACTTTGCATCGCCACGCCTTTTAATAAAAAGGGCCATTTCTACTATAACTACAAATTGAACAATCTTCGAGCCGACGGAACAGTTACTTTCGCTGGGAACGTCTACGATTTTGAAGGAGCGCAAGGCGTGCTTGACTGGGGTCGGGGCGTCTGGACATATAAAAACACATGGTATTGGGCTTCGTTTAGCGGTATCAGCGGACCGAATTTTGTCGGGGCCAATCTGGGCTATGGCTTTGGTGATACATCCCATGCCAGCGAGAACATGTCATACCTTCGCCACAGTGACGGACAATCGCCAACCGTGGCCACCAAATTGCACGATGTGACATTTTACATTCCCAAAGACGCCAAAGGACGCGACGCTTTTATGGAAGAGTGGCTTATTAAAAGCGATAATGGCGATATCGATCTTCGCTTTAAACCATTATTGAATCGCCATTCAAAAAGTGACATGTTGTTAATCAAATCAATTCAAAATCAAGTTTTTGGCTTTTATAGCGGCACCATCCTGTGCGATGGAAAACCATTACACATCGATCATGTGCTCGGCTTCGCTGAAAAAGTATATAACGCTTGGTAGAAAGAGGCACTATGCGAATTCTCGAGACGAAAGATTTATGCAAATACTACCGCAAAACCCATGCGCTTGAACACGTCAACATGACGATAGAACAAGGCGATATTTATGGGTTTGTTGGAAAAAATGGCGCGGGTAAAACAACGCTGATTCGCATTATTACCGGTGTGGCCGAACCGACAAAGGGCAGTTATGCCTTATTTGGCGAAAACGAACCGCACAAGCGCACGAGAGTTCGTTCGCGCATGGCCGCGGTCGTTGAAAGCCCGGCGCTGCATATGGGTTTAACCGCATTTGAGAATTTGGAACTTCAATGCACGCTATTGGGCATCAACAAGGATGTCAAAGCGTTTGTCGCGGCATTGCTGGACAAAGTGGGACTAAGTTCACTCCTAGTCAGCAAGGCCAAAAAGGTCAAAAACTTCTCCCTTGGTATGAAGCAGCGACTCGGCATCGCCATGGCGATGATATCCAATCCCGAGTTTCTCGTACTTGACGAACCGAATAACGGACTTGATCCCGAAGGCATTCGCGATATGCGGGAACTGTTACTGAAACTCAATCATGAAGATAACATTACGATTCTTATTTCTTCGCACATTTTAAGCGAACTCTCGAAACTGGCAACGCGGTATGGGTTTATTGACAAAGGCATGATTGTCAAAGAAATAACCGCTGAAGAACTCGGACGCGTCAGCCGCAAAGCGACCGTCGTTAAAGTCGACGCGCCCAAAGAGGCCTTTAATATATTAACGGAAGCAGGTTACAAAAATATCGAACTGCTGAAAGATGGGGTCAGCATTCCTGAAACAGTCGGTGTCAGCAAGATTGTGACCTTACTAGCCAAAAGCAACATCGAAGTCGCCAACATCCAAGAACAAAACGAAGATCTCGAACAATATTTCATGGAGATCATCAAGGAGGCGAACAATGGCTAGACTATTAAGGCTGGAACTGCGCCGCCTACTTAAAGACAAAGTCGTGATGGCGATGCTGATCATTCTCGTGGTCATCGCCTTCTTTCAAGCGCTCGTCGCCGGAACATCTTATTATGAAGATCCGTGGACCGGGACAATCTATTGGACGTTGACGATGCGGGATTTACTGAGCACGTCATTTCAACTTTCAAGCACGCCATTCATCATCATCGGCATCGTCATCGCCGTGTTTTTGGCTAAAGACGTTAACCAAGGCACGATTCGTAACAAACTGATCGCCGGCTATTCCAAGCTGGAAATTTACTGGTCGTCAGTCATAACCGCGACATTATTGACATTTGTCTCCTTGCTGATATTCCATGGATTGACGCTAGGATTTGGTCAAATTTGGGGAATTCCATTCCCAATTGATGCGACGGTAACTAATGATTTGGAGAATTTTGTCATTTACATGGCGATTGGGTATTTGATTGTGTTTGTGGCCACGTCAATCATTAACTTCATTGCGATGATGGTTAAAAACATGGCCGGTGTCATTGTGTTATCAATCGTCTTCATGGTGTTTACGCTGGTGTTCGCATTATTATTTGAATCGTTATTGAAATTTTGGTTAATTTATAGTCGCTACGACTTATATACCGAAGCCCAACAAGCGCAAGACGCCCTTAATCGACTCCAAGGCATCTTGGATTATTTCTACATTTTCCAAGCGCTGAAATATTCGACTTCACTATTCAATCCGACTGATTTTACGAATTTTTATAGCGATGAAGGACGGGCGTATTTGTTTAAAGTGCTCGGAACAAACTTCGGTTTATTAGCGCTATTAAACCTTGGTGGCGCTTACTGGTTTAGCAAGACCGACCTCAAATAAAAAGACTTGTCTTACCCCGCGATGTTTGCTATATTATATAGGCGCCTGAACAAGGCACTACATCGCGGGGTAGAGCAGTCTGGTAGCTCGTCGGGCTCATAACCCGGAGGTCGTTGGTTCAAATCCTTCCCCCGCAACCAAATAAATATAAGCCCTTAAGGGCTTTTTTCTTTACAGGCTTTATTTAAATGACGTAATCGCCTATAATCTCCTGTAGATAGGAGTCACAATATGGAATTTAAGGGAAGTAAAACAGAAGCCAATTTAATGGCGGCTTTCGCCGGAGAATCGCAAGCCCATACGAAGTACCTTTTCTATGCTAAAGCCGCTAAGAAACAAGGTTATGAACAAATCGCCGCACTATTTGAAGAGACAGCGCTCAACGAGAAGGAGCACGCTAAGTTATTCTTCAAAGAATTGCATGGTGGCGACATTCCGATGACCGAAGCAAATCTGGCTGATTGCATTGCTGGGGAAAACTATGAATGGACCGACATGTATAAAAAAATGTCCGAAGAAGCCATGCAAGAAGGCTTTCCCAAAATTGCCAATTTGTTCCGCAATATCGCAAAAATAGAAGCCGACCATGAAGCTCGTTATCAACAACTACTTGATAACATCAAAGCCGACCGCGTCTTCATCCGTGAAGATGTCGTAATTTGGAAATGCCGTGTCTGCGGTCACATCCATGTTGGAAAAGTCGCTCCTAAATTATGCCCAGTTTGTCTCCATCCCCAATCGCACTACGAGATCAAAGCCGAAAATTATTAGACAATCTCTTAAGCGCGGGTCTGACACAAAATATTATTGATTTTTACCCCGATTTCCCCGATAATGATTTAGCGTAACTGCTGGATCAGTGGTGTAGCGGTTAACATGCCTCCCTGTCACGGAGGAGATCGCGGGTTCGATCCCCGTCTGATCCGCCATGAGGTGGCCCGATAGCTCAGTTGGTAGAGCAACGGACTGAAAATCCGTGTGTCGCCGGTTCAAGCCCGGCTTGGGCCACCATCTCAAGAATGTATTGAGGCTGTCTTTACAGCCTCATTTTTTATTTTAGAAACACTTACTGAGGCTTGTAATGAAAATATTGGAGTCATCATATATAATGAATCAGCACTATGAAGATACAGATTATCGGGTACAGCGGTTCTGGTAAATCAACGTTGGCGGTCAAATTGGGGAATCATTATGGAATCCCGGTTTTGCATCTTGATAACGTGCACTTCTTTGATGAATGGCAAGAACGCTCGATTGAAGAAGAACAACATATCGTAAAAGCTTTCTTATCCAAGAATTCATCCTGGGTCATCGATGGCAATTATTGTCGGGTCGCCCCCGAACGGTTCATTGAATCGGATCTGACCATTTTCTTGAATTTCAATCGCTGCTATTGCTATTTGAAAGCCTTTAAGCGTTATCGTTCGAATCGAGGCAAGAGCCGACCTTCATGTGGCTGCATCGAGAAGTTCGATTGGGAATTCCAGCGCTGGATTCTTATTGATGGACGCACCAAAGAGCGTCGACGCAAACATCTCGTCAATTTAAACAAAACACAGGGTCAAAAACTGATTTTTCATCATGCTAGGCAACTCCAAAGTTGGTTGCGGAAAATTGGTATCGATGAGATCATCAAGGGCAATCGTGGTAATTGAAACACCTATATTGCTTACCTTAATCAACAAGAAATGAGAATCCGTGAGTCGCCGGTTCAAGCCCGGATTGGGTCACCATTAATACATGTACCCCTTTCTTTGGACAAAAATGTCTTAAAGAAAGGGGTTTTCTATCTTTAAAGAATATTAATCTTTCCTAATAACATGCGTTAAAATGAAAATTAGAAAACATTACATCATGAATAGTTTCGACGAAAAGAACAAGGGAATCATCCATAGCGAAACATTTGATTATCTAAGACAAATGAGAATTTTGATCGTTGGTGTTGGTGGTATAGGCGGGCATCTGGCCAATCATTTGGTGCGATTAGGCGTCCATAGCGTCCATCTATGCGATTTTGACGTATTTGAAGCTAGTAATATCAACCGCCAATTATTTGCGACATTGGATGTGCTTGGACAACCTAAAGTTACCGTTGTAAAGGATGCAATAAAGAATATCCGAAAAGACGTGAACATAATAACCCATGAGTGCCGCGTTGAGGATTTGAATGAGCAAGTCTATCAACAAATCGACATCATTATGGATGCCCTAGATTCGATTAAAACCAAACTATATTTGGAAGAAATCGCTAGTCGTCACAATCTCCCCTTGTTTCATGGCGCCCTGGCCGGATGGTTTGGTCAAATTGGCATTGTGATACCCAAATCAAAACTACTTAGCCGTTTTTATGAAGAAGCCGACCATGGGCTTGAATTAACTTTAGGAGCACCGACGTTTACTCCATCAATCATCGCTGGAATGATGGTAAGTGAATTGCTTAAATTTATTGCCGAACCAGAACACGCTCTTATTAATAGAATTCTTAGCGTAAATCTTCTTAATCATGAATACGACATACTTTTTGAGTAATGATAATGATAGGGAAGAAAAAGGACAAAGGCATGGTAACGGTGCGGTTTCTGCATTTATTAAGAAGTAAATATCGCGTGGAACAACTCCAGGTTGAGGCTGGAAGTTTAAAACGTATCATTGATCAGATATTGACTTTGATTCAAGGAAGCGACATCAAAGATTTCGACCAAGCCGTGATTTTTGTGAATCAAATCAGAGTTATGCACATACGTCATGATCAAGAAATTATTCGTGACGGAGACACCGTCGTGATTACCCATTTTGTCGGTGGCGGTTAACCTCCATCTACTTGATAAAAGCAAATCGATAAATGATTATTTTGAGTCTCTAAGTTTATAGAAGTACAAAGAAGCATAAGAACAATACGGACTATATTTTTTCCTTAACATTTCGAATCGATGTTTGGTTAAAGATTTATATTCAGGATGCGCAATTAATATACCTGATCTAAGTGCGATGTCATTAAAACTGAATATATTTTGGCGTCCTAAAGTAAATAGGGTAATCATCTCCGCAGTCCACAACCCGATTCCATCGATTCTAGTTAGATATGTGATGACTTCTTGATCTGTCTTGTATGCAAGGGAATCGAAATCCAATTCATGATTAACCCACATCGAAGCGAAATTTTTTATGTATTTAATTTTTGCATATGAGCTACCGCACCTTCGAAGCGCGTCGGTGTCAGCTTGTAGCATAGTTACTGGAGTAATGTCTTTAAGGACGGCTGCGATCCGTCCATAAATGGTCGAAGCGGCCTTATTCGATAACATTTGTCCGACAATTGTAAAAACTATCGATTCAAACACTGTGCCTTCGTCTCCGTATTCGATTAAGCCAAACTTATCATAAAGAGATTGAAAACAAGTGTCTTGCTTAATCAGATAATCAATGATTTCTTTTGTCGTTTTGATGGCCATGCTTAGTATTAATATAATACCTTATGAGTTTGAATACATTCGCTATCTGTAAGTATCGGAAATAATTGAATTCAACATTTCTTCTTGTTACTCGGAACACGCGACTTTTATACCATATAATGGTATAATTAAATAAATTAAGATAACGGAATAATGATTCATGAAATACTATTTCGCTTATGGTTCGAATCTTTCACTTCGTCAAATGAGGCAACGTTGTCAAGGCGCTATATTAATTGGAACAGGGTTCATAAATGATTACTCATTAGAATTCATGACGGCGTTTGGCAATAACGCCTTTGCGACGATCCAAGAAAAATTGGGAGCGCAGGTTCCAGTTGCCATTTATCAAATCCAACCTGATGACGAACATAGCCTCGATCGATATGAAGGGGTTTCCGGTGGTCATTACTATAAAGAAAAGCTTACTGCTCGTTTTAACGGTGAGCCAATCAATGGTTTGGTCTACCTTATGAGAAAGCAAGCCACGCATAAAGTTCCTAATCCAAGTTACATCGCCATCATTAGAGAAGGTTATGCTACGCACAACTTCGATTTCGAGATTGTCAACGATGCCTACGACCGGGCAAAGGGGGAGTAAACATGGCTAAGATACACTTAAAAAGAATCACGCCAAACAATGTCTTTGATATTATCAAACTCTCAGAAACATTGACTGAGTACCAGAAAAAATGCGTTGCCCATAACGCCGTGTCACTGGCCCAGGCTTACACTGAAAAGAAACGGGCGTGGCCGCGCGCGATATATTTGGGCACCAAACCAATCGGTTTCGTCATGGTTGCCCTTTGGGATGACGAGATACCCAAAGAAGATTGGCCAGCTTACTATTTGTGGCGGATGATGATCGCCAAAAACTTCCAGCAACAAGGATATGGTACCAAAGTACTCGACATGATCGTGGCCAAATGCAGAGAAGATGGCATCAAGACGCTTTATGTCTCATGTGAAACAGAACAGGCCCAGCCTTACAAATTTTATATTGATTACGGCTTTATCGACACCGGACGTAACGATGGCGAACAAATACTGAAGATGAGTCTTCAAGGCCTTCATTAATCTGTTATTTATCCAATTAATAAAGTGTTTGATTGATTATTGTCGTTATTATCGATAATTGTTCGTACTGCCGATTAAATGTGTTTCATTTAATGGTCTTTAGTGATAAGTTATTGCTATGAAAAATCGTTCTTTGTTTATTACTTCACTTGCCATGATATCGCTACTATTCACGAGTTGCGGCGATGAAGGTTTTTCATATGATTATGGCTGGGGAGCCGTTGTTATTGAGCTCACGAGCATGAAGTTAACGACAAAGACCAATTACCAATTTGAGGACAAAGACCAACCAATCGCCTGGGGTCGTTACCTTGAATACGATGCGACCTATACCAACATCGCTTATTATTGGCAAGAATTGCCCCATCATCACTATTATTTCGAGCGCATCCCATCAAAGGAAACCAGCGCCTATCTTAATGGCTTTGTCGACATTACCTGCGATGCTCCCACGATTGAAAAAGACGCGACCGTGCACTGCTCCTATGTGGCATTGGTGACGCAAAGTCAAAGTTACTCGTTTGAAGGCGACATCAACATATTCGTGACCAATGCCAAACTCGAACGCCTATTCTATATCACCACTAACATAAAAAACAACAAGATATCGCTTCGCGAATAAAAGGATACATTATGAAATTAGCAATTATTACCGACTCGGGTTCCAATCTTGACGCCACCTTTGTGGCACAAAAATCTTGCTTACGCGTCATCCCATTGATGATTGTTGTTAGCGGAAAAAGTTATCGTGATCAAATTGAGATAACGCCTTCAAAAGTTTACGCCCGGCTCGACCAAGAAAAAATCACGACGAGTTTACCAGAATTAGCCGATGTTGAACAATTGCTCGATACTTTAAAAAGCGAGGGTTATACCGATGTTTTATCGATCAGTATTTCTAGCGGTTTAAGCGGCACCTATAACGCCTTGAAATTATTTTTCGAACAATACCAAGGTTTGGCCATTACCGCCTATGATTCACGAACACTCGCCGGGGCCCAAGGGCAGCTTGTCGCTAAAGCCGTGATACTAGCTGAACAAGGACTATCGGCCACTGAAATCGTCCCATTATTAGACACGATGCGTCATCAAGATAGCGCTGCCTATTATACGATTAACACGCTCAAATACTTAAAGCGCGGCGGTCGCATTGGCAAAGTCGAAGGCACGATTGGCGACATTCTTCACATCAAACCGGTGATTACGGTTAACGATGGCGGTGTCTATGTAACAGCTTCAAAATCGTTTGGCTTTAACCGCGCATTGATTTTCATTCGCAAAGAATTAGTCACGAAATTCGCCGATCGACTCATCAACGTCACGATTCACTATGGCGAAGACAAAAGCGGAGCCGAACAGCTTGCTAATAAACTTAGGAATGAACTCAACATTAACGAACTAATTATTAATGCCTTGACACCAGTGCTTGGCATCCACACCGGCCCCCAGATGATGGCCGTGATTGCCTCGCTTGCTTAAGATATAAAATTTCCAAGTGAACGGCAGCCTTTTATCATTTATAATGATAAAGAGATGCTTACGTCTCTACTAATATGGGGAGACACGCACATGGAACAACACTTAATAAAAATCGACCTCGACATCGCGCCCACGCCCTTATACGATTACGTGCGGCGTTTTGTTTTGCGGCGCATCGATGAGTTTACCATCGACGACCATCGTGTCGAATCGATGATGAAGCATCCATCGTTTTGCTATGACATCTACCAAGCAATCAATGAGTTTTACATCGATGATTGGCAGCTATCTGACATCGTGCTTGATGAAGCCGATTACGAGGTGCGGGCCGTGGTGCTCACTCGTAAAAGCCTAACGCAAGCATGTTCATACAAAATCGCACTGACGACGCAACCTCCTTATCAATTATTAGAAGTTGGATCATGGGGCAAAGGATCGCTGTTTAAGCGGTATGAGGCGCATAAATACGAATTGGCGACGATTAGCCGGTTATATGCGCTCCGCCTACGTTATGTGGATAATAGTTATCGACCGACGAGGTTCTTGCCCCTGACGCGATTAGTCGATGAAGCTGGGCAAGTCAATTTTTTGGTCAATCATCCGTCAATCTTTTTGAAACTTTATGGCCCCAAATCGTTATTTGATTATGTCAAAAGTGAAATTGATAAAGCAAAGTTTGCCTATGACATCATTAAGCCGCGCCTATTGGCCATTAACAATATGCGGATTGATGAATACGGTCAACAATTATCCATCATCAATCCCCATGACTGGTTCATCGAAAGTATCGGCGTCACACCTTCGATGGATGTCGACTACATCATGATGGCGCATGCTAGCGATCTTGATTTACGAATGGTATTGAATGGCGAGTACAAAGTGCTCGAAGTGTTTAACGACCAACTCGTTTATCCTGACCTCACGACGCTTAAAGACCCGATGTTTTATAAAGCGGTCGCCGCACATTATCGAGAATTGTTACTTTCAAAGTATCCGCGGCAAACCAATTCAGTCCAAACAATCGTCGCCGAACCCGACATCGAGGCGAACCAGACCGATCCGTTTGCTTCTTTCCGAGGATATTTCACGACTGGCAAAATTCTTGTTATCGGCCAGTCGTTACTCGACATTCAAGACATGGAAAAAGTCGCCTATGAACTCGGACTTCCCAAAGGAGTCATCGATTACTCTAATGGCGGATTCGAAAAAATAAAGGGCACAAGTTTTGATCATCTAAAAACCAACCCAGGAAGGTTTTTAGGAATCGTGCTTGGACCGATGCCCCATAAAATCAAAGATTTAGGTAATTATGTCAGTCTATCAAGCAAGCTTCGGGAGGAACCGGGCTTTCCGTTTTCCGTTGAAGCGACGCCACTAACAATCGGTAAAAATTTAAAAATCACCAAGACGAGTTTGAAGACGGCGCTATTTAAAATCATGTGCCACCATCTTGACCATATTACTGATGGCGTTTTTGCATGAAATGGCGAAAAAACATATCGCGCATACAATGCTTGCATTAAAATGATGACGAGGCCTGCATGGATCAACAATTATTACAACAACTCGACGAATATTTGACGCTTAATTACATTCAAATGGATTCCAGCGCCTACTATGAGTATTTAAACACCGAAGAAGTGATGCGTCGGTTACGGATTCAAGCTAGATTACGACTGAAACGCACGATGGCGATTACCGAATTCGGAATCGATCAAGGAACGTTTGGTTTCCTTGTTCGCTCATATAACAAAAAACGCATCCCGCTGGATACGATTTGGATTAAAAGCAAAGCTCCGGCCTCGATTGTCGATAAGCTAAAGAC
>Ga0209835_1000694_pt1 | contig 20987 bp, 19 predicted proteins | sample LakKivwa52mmetaG_FD_184138 | JGI IMG/M metagenome (GOLD analysis project Ga0209835, IMG submission 184138) | Anoxic lake water microbial communities from Lake Kivu, Rwanda to study Microbial Dark Matter (Phase II) - Lake Kivu water 52m metaG... | ecosystem: Environmental > Aquatic > Freshwater >...
TGGCTAATTCAATTATAAGGCGAGCTCTTCATTTTTTTAAACCCTCTTGAACCCCTATCAAAAATTCAGTGGTAGACCACCACATTTTAGAAAGGTGCTCGAATACCACTGAATTATTTAAATACCTTCAAACATAAGGTCCATCAGCTTGGACCTTTTGTCGTTGATCCTTTGTTTGCAACGAACAGTTATCTGATTGAAGCCGAAAATTTAAACATATTGATTGACATCACTCCGATTCAGATATTGGATTTATTAAAGATTGCCATCGGTAAGCATATTGAAATCCAAGATCTCACTCATATTGTCATCCAAAATATGACCATGTCACATATCAATGTGCTCATTGAATTGATTGATGAAGGGTTCAAAGGGGTCCTTGTGACAAACCGCTTTTTTGCTCGGCAAATCATCAATGCAAATTTGCCACTGTCCATCATGTTTATTGAAGATATCAAGTATAAAATGACATACAATTCCAAAATATTGCTGAACTTCATGCCAATGGTTTTTTTACCTTATCCAGAAATGTTCATGACGTTCATGCCATCAACGAATATACTGTTTTCTTCAACACTTTTTTCCTCATTTTATACAAAACATAAAATTGCATCCGTAGACTTTATTGAAAAACAAATGCTTCAATTTCATCGTTCAATGATGCCTTCCTCAGAATATACAAAAATGCCCATCAGACGCTTAAATCAGCTGACGATAGATCAAATCTTTCCGCTTTATGGATATCCGATTACGACTCAAATTGTCACTGAAATCTTGGATTTTGCAAAAACGTTGGATTTTTATAATACGACATTCATCTACAAACACATTGATGGTGATGTAAAAGAGGTCAACTACATCGAGATTATCAATCACATGATTTTACACTTGCAAACTCAGTTTCCAAGAATTGAGCTCTTGAATATGTTTGTAGGTACACCTTTTTCTTTGGACAATGAATCACTACAACTGAAAAAATCATCTCTTGAAGGATACAAATTATGGAATGGATTTTTTGAACACATCTTCATTAAAAAAGGCTTAAGATGGTTGGCCATCTTAGAACCCAAAGTCATCAAGTATACTAGCGATTATGGTGTTCCACTGCCCGCAATATATCAATCGAATATTTTAGCCATTTCAAGACAAGCAGAAGAATTGGATAAGAAGCGGGATGAACTCGAAACCAAGGTTGAAGTTTTAACAGATCAAATGATGCAAAGTAAAGAAAAACTATTGAGATGCCCGATTACTTCACTTTATGTGCAGGATGTCTTAAAAGAGATGTTACGCAGTAACTTTAAACAAAGTCTACCAAAAGGAAAAATTCGTGGTCTCATTTTGGTTCAACTCAATCAACTTAATGATTTTAACAGAAGATATGGCAAAGAAACTGGCGATGAAGCGATACGGAACTTGAATTATCAAATTCAGCAAGTGAAAAGTGAAGATTCTACAATTTTCAAGCAAACTGGCCCTGGTATTTTAGTCTATTTAGACCAAGTCACACCACTTGAACTCCAACAAGAAGCAGTGAAGCTTAGAAATGGAATCAATGACTCGGTTTTATTCATCGAAAAAGTAACAGCATCCATCAGTATCGTTTCTTCTGAAGAAGTCATGAAATTGGAGTCAGATGAGGATAAAATTAGAGAATTCTTTAATCTACTTGAAAAACGAATGATCATGGCCAAAACCATTGGTTCTGGTGAAATCATCGATCAAACCAGTAAAATGGGGTCAAGCGAAGAAGGTATGGTTTTGCTTGTGGATGAAGATGAAATCAGTTTGAATATGCTTTTACGCATCTTTAAGCGTATTAATTTTGCTGTCATCATCGCACAATCTGCCGTTGAAGCGATGGAATTGATCCGGAAAAATCCAATTGATGTCGTGATTTCAGAAATCAATCTATCCAAAATTGATGGATTCGCATTGAAGCAAATGCTCAATGAAACTAAAGAATTTAAATCGATTCCATTTGTCATGGTATCTCACAATAAAACTTTAGATAATATTAAACGCGGCAACACGCTAGATGTCGATCTCATCCTCGAAAAACCAATCATTCCTGAAGAGTTAATCGGGCATGTCAAACGATTCAAGGATCGGAAGGCGATTGTATGACCCTTGAAATCGCACTCTATATCGTTTATGGATTTATTTTAATGTCCTTGTTTTTGGTTGTTTTGATTATTCTGCAAAAAGGTGTGAATCACAGACGAATCATCTTGCAAGGATATGCCAGAGACTATTTATTTAAACATTATTTTGATGGAGAACCGATGAAAATGCCATTTCATCAACGTTTCTTCTTCGATGCATACATTGATATTGAGACTCAAGTTGAAATAGACCCGGTGGTTAGAGATCAGGTTGTTTTTGATTTACGTCATACCAGATTCTGTAAAAAACAAATCAGAAAGCTGCGTAGTTTATCAGTTTTCAAACGTAAAATTGCGGTGTTTTATATCGGTGCTCTAGGTACTGAAGAAGCGATTGGTATACTCAAAAAACGCCTATTTCATGAGAAAAACGATAGCGTTAGATTCTTTATTTTCTATCAGTTGATCAATCATATGGATCAAGATGTTTTTGATTTCTCGATGAAGAGTATCATCGGAGCTCCTCAATCATATCAACGATGGGTTTCTGCATTAATGAAAAACCACTACAACCAGATCAGTGATTTCATTGAACCCCATCTATTGGATACAGAGGTTGAAATTAGATTGTTATTGATCCATCTTGCAGGACATCATTTATCATTACAATTGAAAAATTATGCCATCAGACAGTTCCATGAAAGTGTGATTGATCTCAATGTTAGAATGAGTGCTCTCGATGCACTTGCAAAGATGTACCCACTTGAAATCGCCAATGACGATTTTTGCAAGAATGAAGATGATTCAGTCAAACGAGTTTCCATTCGTGCTTCATCCAATATCGTTTCCCAGGAAATGGTCGATCATTTGCTCGAATCAATGGATGGTTCTCCACTCGATAGCGATCGAGTGAATTCACTATCTCGAATTGTCTATGATTCGAAATCGTTGCTTCTATATATTGTTGAATTTTACAATCAGACTAAAATCATTCATCAAAAAAATGCAATCGCTAGAGTATTGTCACATCGTATTGATTATCTTGTGTTGAAACTTAAAGGTGGAGGCTATGATTATGTCAGACAAATCATTGAACAAATCTTAGATCTTCATATCATTGAAGATTTCATAGATTTCATGAATCACAACAAAGACAAGCAATTTGAGAAATCGATGTTATCGATCATCAAAAAGCATGCTTCAAAGGATATGTATTTGCTTGATCAGTTTTCCATTTACTTAAATCAAGACATTTTATCGCAAATGGGAATCATTAAAAAGCCTCAACCCATCATACCTAGAGAAAAGAGTCCACTCGAAAAAGACAAAATCATCTGGATTTCTACATGGGTTATTGTAGGTGTGATCTTCATGCCGCTTCTCTACTTCATCACTCGATTTACGTTAATTTTTAGTGGCACCATCAATGTTTTTGAATACATGGTCGTGAGTATTAACACGTATTTGGTAGTTTATTTTATGACCATCAACGTCATCTATCTCATTTTACTTTTCATATCAGTTAAAGGCTCAGAAGAACGTGACAACATGTGGCAAATCAAGAAACAAACATTTCTTTTTGAACATGATGTGCTACCTTCAATCTCAATCATCGCTCCAGCTTATAATGAAGAAAAAAACATCATTGAAAGTGTTACATCACTACTCAATCTAAAATACCCCAAGTATGAAGTGATCGTCATTAACGATGGATCAAAAGATAGAACCATCGATGTATTAATTGAACATTTTGTACTTGAACGTAAACATCCATTTTTCAAGCTCAAATTGAAAACCAAGCAACTGCGTGGTGTCTATGTCAATAAACATATTCCCAATTTGATTGTCATTGACAAACAAAATGGTGGTAAAGCAGATGCTTTGAATTTGGGTATCAATGTTGCAAAAAGTGATTATGTCTGTGGTATAGATGCAGATTCATTACTTGAAGAAGAAGCGTTACTTAAACTGATGTCAGTCACCTTAGATGATACGAAAGATCACATCGCACTCGGTGGAAATATCGTACCTGTCAATGGTTGTGTCGTCGATAAGGGTAAAATTGAGCATCACGGCTTATCAGACAATCCAGTTGTGAGATTTCAGACTTTGGAGTACTTAAGAGCATTCACGACAGGCAGAATCGGATGGTCAAAAATCAACAGCTTGATGATCATTTCAGGTGCCTTTGGATTATTCAATCGCCAGACTTTGCTTGAAACCGGTGGGTATTTAACCATCAGCGGTGAACTTAAAAAAGATACCGTCGGTGAGGATATGGAACTTGTCGTGCGTTTGACCTATCAAGCATTGAAAAAGAAGTTACCGTATCGAGTGGACTATGTCCATCATGCCAATTGTTATACTGAATTGCCATCGGATATGAAGACTTTACTCAAACAACGCAATCGTTGGCAAAGAGGGTTACTCGATATATTGAGTTATCATCGAAGAATATTATTCAATCCTAAATACAAACAAGCAGGACTGATTGCATTCCCATTCTTCTTCATCTTTGAGATGATTGGCCCCTTTATTGAAACCATCGGATACTTGATGTTAATCATCGGTTTGATTATGGGTATTTTAAATGGACCACTCGTGATTATGCTTTTGGTAGCAACCATTGGTTTAGGGATCTGGGTTTCTCTGTTCTCTTTATGGATTGCTGAACGTAAAGCTGTATTTTATTCAACCAAAGAAACCATGGTTCTCATTTTGACCGCAATCATCGAAAACTTTGGATATCGACAAATCATGAGTATCCATCGTGTCATATCCACATACTCTGCACTTAGCGAAAGTGGATCTTGGGGTAGTCAAGTCAGAACTGGATTCCAAAAAAAATAAAAAAGAGGATCGATCAATGAAACAACTTGCGCAACTGAAACACATGTTTGATTATTTTCATGAGGCAATTTATATCGTCGATAAATATCGGAAGATACTTTATTTTAATCAAGCCGCATCTCAAATCTCAGGTTTTTCTAGTGGAGAAACTGAAGGGTTTTTCTGTCATGATAACATATTAAATCACGTCGATGATCAAGGTATCAATTTGTGTATCAATGGTTGTCCACTTGTGCATTCAATAGAGACCAATACATTATCAGATTATTATGTATATTTACATCATAAATTAGGTCACCGGTTGAGAGTTCATGTCCGTGTGATTCCCGTGATTGAAGATGATGAAGTCATTGGGGCTATCGAAGTATTCACAGATGAAACACAAAAGAACCTTCTTCAACAGCAACTCGATATCCAGCAAAAACTCTTGATGCTTGATCCACTAACTGGGTTATTTAATCGTCGTTTTATGGATGATAAACTCGGCAGAATCATTGAAGATAAGCCTGAAGACCAACCTTTTGGTTTTCTATTCATTGATATTGATAACTTCAAAGATATCAATGACGTATTTGGGCATGGTTATGGCGATGAAGTATTGAAATCTATTTCAAATACCATTCAAAGCAACATGAAACCAACCGATTATGTCATCCGATATGGTGGAGAAGAAATTGTTGTGATTATCCCCATGGCTGATCAACAATTAACTCAAGAAATCGCAGAGCTCATCAGAATTCTTGTGCGCAGAACCAAACCAAGAGATCCGAAGCATGATTTTGATTTGACAGTTTCGATTGGTGCAACCGTGATGTCAAAGCATGACACGATTGAATCAGTGATTGATCGTGCCGATTCAGCCATGTATCAAGCTAAAAAATCAGGCAAAAACAAAGTTGTCTTTCTACATTCCAAACACTAGGAGGTCTCATGGATCAGATCAAACGGTTCGATATGGACAAAAAGCCGATGAAGGAGAAATTCTTTTTAACACCACTGGCTTATTTGCTCAGTTTCCCAGCAGTATGGAAAAGAAAGTTGAAGATTACAAAGACACATATGGAAGGATTGAAACCTCCTTATATTTTACTCTGTACTCATCACGCCTTCATCGATTTCAAAGTAACGACTGCAGCGATTTTCCCCAATCGAGCGAATTACATTGTTGCGATTGATGGCTTTATCGGAAGAGAGTGGTTACTCAGAAATGCTGGTGGCATATGTAAGCGCAAGTTCACCAATGATACCAAACTCTTTAAGCAAATCAAGTATTCGCTTGAAAAATTAAAATACATCGTTGCAATCTATCCTGAAGCAAGATATTCATTATGCGGAACCACTGCAATCTTACCCGATTCTCTAGGAAAAATGGTGAAGGTACTGAAGCATCCTGTGGTGATGCTCAATATGCATGGTAATTATTTATCGCAGCCTGTTTGGAACTTAAAAGAAAGAAAAGTGAATATTGCAGCTGACATGACGCAGATCATCAGAAAAGATGAACTTGAAAACCTTTCTGTTGATGAAATTAATCAACGCATCAATCAAGCATTTGTCTATGATGAATATCAGTGGCAAAAAGACAATTTAATCAAAATCGATTTCAAGGATCGTGCGAAGAACTTGCATAAAGTACTTTATCAGTGTCCTAGTTGCTTAAAAGAACATGAAATGGATTCTGATCAAGATCAAATTTGGTGTAAATCATGTGGTAAGTCTTATACCATGGATGTATATGGACAACTGAAAGCCAATGAAGGTATCACAGAATTTTCACATATCCCAGATTGGTATGAATTTGAGCGCATGAATGTCAGAAAAGAAATCGAATCTGGGCATTATCATTTTGAAGATATCGTCAAGATTGAGTCTTTACCGAACGCAAAAGGATACATCCCTCTTGGACAAGGTAAACTCACCCATTCCACACAGGGTTTCATCTTAGAAGGTGATGAACTAGGGAAACCATTCAAACTCATCAAAGAGCCGCTATCGCTTTATTCCTTACACATCGAATATGATTATTTTGGTAAAGGTGATTGTATCGATTTATCCACTTTAAATGATACGTATTACATTTATCCATTGAATCAGAAGAATATTGTCACAAAACTGCATTTTGCTGTAGAAGAAATCTATAAAATCGAAAAACAAAAGTTAAAGTCATAAATGAGAAACGAACGAGCAGAAAGACAAAAGGGCCTAGCCCTTTTTTGAATAGATGCTATAATAAGAGTATGAATACAACAAAACAAATCACCTGTTTAAAACTGAATGATCAATACGATTCAATCTGTGAAGACAATCTGAAAGTTAAGTACATGTTACCTGGCGAAGTCGCCAATTTTTACAACCGAAAACACAAAGTCGTCCTTGAATCTGATATCAATGTCAAATCCAAACAACGTGCTAGAGTCATTTGCCCGGTTTTTTATCAATGTGGTGGATGTGATTTTCTACACATCAAATATGATGAGCAGCTCAACATGAAATCTGAAAATGTCAAAAAACTTTATGATCAAGCAGGTATCATCACGAAGCATCAGAAGATCATATCGAGTTCAATACCACTCAATTATAGACATAAAGTCGTTTTATCAGCATTCATGGATAAGACGAAATTGAAACTTGGTTTATATCGAGATGGATCTAAAGATATCATTCCTTATTTGGACTGTCATTTGCATGATTTGGAGACCAATGAACTCTTAAAAACTGTTGAAATGGTTTTAAACAAGTATAAAATTGGTGCCTATGATATCAACAAGAATGAAGGGATATTGAAGCATATCTTAGTTCGAAAAAGCATTGCTGAACAAAAAATGCTTCTTGTTTTTGTCACCAATGGATATTTACTACCCAATCATAAAAACATCATTAAAGACATTGTGAGCAAACGTCCTAATGTCATCACGGTGGTTCAGAATATTCACCATAAGAAGACACATCTTGTTCTACTCGATGAAGAAAAAGTGCTTTATGGTCCAGGTTATATCACAGATCAGATTGATGATCTTAAATTTAGACTTTCATCAAAATCATTTTATCAGGTCAATCCAGTTCAAATGAAACTTTTATATCAGCAGGCACTTGATATTGCTGACATCAAGAAGACAGATGTTTTAATGGATACTTATTCTGGTATTGGAACGATCTCTCTACTTGCTGCAAAAAGAGCAAAACAAGTAATTGCAGTGGAAACCAATTCAGTTGCACATCAAGATGCTTTGTTCAATAAGAAGATGAATCAAGTGAATAATATAGAATTCATTAATGAAGATGTTTCTTTATACATGGAAAAACATCAGGGAGTTATTGATGTCCTAATCATGGATCCTACAAGAGATGGTGCATCGGAATCATTTTTAAAATCAGTACTTAAACTGAGTCCCAAAAAGATTGTATATATTTCATGTGAGCCTACAACTCAAATCAGGGATATCATCATGTTGAAATCGAAGTATAAGGTAGAGATGGTTCAACCCGTTGATATGTTTTCTCAAACTGTTCACGTTGAGTCTATCGTATTGCTTTCATTAAAATGATTGTATTCCATAACGTTTTTTGCACAATATATTCATCCAATATCGCTATCGCTAAATGAGTGATTGACATCCTAATCATATACAGGACAATACAGGAGAAAAGCATGAACAATAGCTTTGTCTTTGGCAGTATCAACATGGATTATGTTTTTTCAATACCACATGTCCCTCAAATGGGTGAAACGATGAAGGCATCATCCTTTCAACCATTTTTTGGTGGAAAAGGGGCAAATCAAGCACTTGCCATTTCAAAATTGGGAGGGAATTCGTTTTTAATTGGTGATATTGGGGATGATGAGCAGGGAAAACTCATCATTAACCATTTGAATGATCACGGTGTCAACACAGAAGGAATATCAATCCATTTAGGACAATATACAGGACTTGCAAGCATTTATGTCATGAATGGTCATAATCAAATTGTTATTTCTAGTGGAGCAAATGCACATTTCGATCAGAAACATTTCGTAGAATTCATGGATCATCATGCTCAAAAAGGAGACTTTTTCATTGTCCAATTTGAAAAATCAGAAGAAGCCATTACTTTTGCAGTGAAATATGCAAAACAAAAAGGTCTGATAGTCGTCTGCAATCCTTCACCTATGAATTTGAAATTATTAAATAATCTTCAAAATGATATTGATTTTTTGATTGTCAATCAAGTGGAATACGAGATGATGACTTTATCCAAATATCAGGGTAAAAATAAAACCAGTTATGAGAAGATCATCATCACACTCGGTGAAAAAGGGTCACAGGCATTCTTCAAAGATAAGTTCTATCAACAAGAAGCAATTAAGGTTCATGTTGTCGACACAACAGGTGCGGGAGATACATTTTTAGGTGGTTTTTTTGCAGAATATGGGAAGACCCATGATGTATCATCTGCATTAAGATTTGCATCTGTTGCATCAGCAATTAAAGTGACTAGAATGGGAGCGCAAGAAGGCATTCCTAATCTTGATGAAGTCATGGCATATCATGGTTTGAAATAAACAATGCGTTAGTTTGATGGAGGTTAGAGAAATGCCAGGTTGGGAATCACTTCATTTGATTTATCAGAAAGAAAAAAGACAAAAATATGAAGAAGGATTTGATGTTTCTTCTATTTTAGATGATGAAAAACTGAGTATCCATCAGCAACAAGATATGGAAAAGATGATGCATGTTTTTCATGATTTACCAAAAAGAAATGATTTTCCATTCATTGAAAGTAACGATATTGAATCCATCATGAAAGATGCAAAACATATCATCTCATCATCTCATGTGCCTACATATCAAAACTTCTACGGTGCAATGCTTGGTCGATCGGTTGGATGTATGCTTGGGAAACCACTAGAGGTTGGTCCTTATTTTTGGGAATCAACACATGAAATCCCAGGTTGGCAGAATATTAAGAAATGGTATGCTTTAGCCAATCAATATCCCATTAGAGATTATGTGCCCAAATATTCGAAAGCATCATCTGAGGGGCTATTCGTCGCGTATGAGACATGTTTGAAAGATCAAATCAAGTTTGTTGAAACTGACGATGATATTCGTTATACATTGTTATCCCTTGAACTCATGGAAAACAAAGGGATTACATTCTCGAGTTTCGATATCGGAAAATTATGGCACAATCACTTACCCTATCAATATGTCTGTACGGCTGAAACTCAAGCATATTTGAATTTCGCACAGGTTACTGAACATTTGGCTCCAGGAAATCTACCCTATACGACAGATAGAGCAGATTATGTACGTATGCATCACAATCCCTATAGAGAATGGATTGGAGCACAAATCAGAATTGATGGATATGCTTATGCTGCAGCAGGAAATCCTTTAATGGCTGCGAAGTTAGCATTTACAGATTCTAGTTTCTCACATGTCAAAAATGGTGTTTATGGTGCGATGTTTTTTGCAGCATTGATTGCATCGGCATTTGTTGAAAAAAATTTTGAGGTGTGTATCGAGCAAGCCTTACTTGTGATTCCTAAAACATCAAGACTCTATGCATACATCAAGAAAACCATTAATATTGTGAAGGAAGAACATGATTTGGAAACCATGATGCGTCAAGTTTGGACATATTTACTCGACTATGATCCTGCCCATACCATCAATAATGCATGTATCTGTGTTGCAGCTATTTTGTTTTCAAAAGGAGATTTCAATCAGGCAATCACGACAGCAGTGCTATTTGGTTTAGATACGGATTGTAATGGTGCAACGGTTGGTTCATTCATGGGAGCTTTATTGGGTGAACAATCCATTGAAGCCCACTGGAGAAATCCGTTAAATGATACGATATTATCCATGTTACCCAATTATCATCCAATTGCAATCACAGAAGTCTCTAAACGTTTTTATAACCTGTATCTGAAGTATAGTACACATGATTAGAATCAAACGCATCAAATCCAGTTCATCTATGTGTATTTTTCTATGCAATCAAGATACAATCAAAGTATATCAATGATATGAAAGGAGCAACCTTATGCTCATCAAAAGCATGATCATCAAAGAATCTTCAAGTGATGCATATCCATTTCATCTATCGTTCATCAATCAAAAAATCACTTTTCTTCGTGAAGTCACTATTTTGATTGGTGAAAATGGATCAGGAAAATCAACACTTTTGGATTTACTTTCACATGATTTAGGTCTCTATCGAATTGGTACCCCAATCACAGATCTTCCTAAGGTAAAGATGGAGATTTCATATCAGTTATCGAAACCTAAAGGTATCTATTTTTCATCTGAAGATTTTACAACCTATATTCATGAGATAGAAAAAGAGAAGAAAATTGCCAAGGATGAGATTGAAGGAGTTAAGATTGAGTATGAGCATCGTTCTAAACTTGCACAAAATCTCGCATCCATGCCGCATCACCGCTCATTGTCTGAATTATCTTCATTGCATGATCGGGATTTGCTTAAATCCTCTCATGGCGAAGCATATTTATCGTTTTTTAAGTCAAGAATTAGAAAGAATCAATTGATGTTACTCGATGAACCTGAAACACCACTCTCTTTTTCCAATCAATTGGCACTACTCCTGCTCATGAAAGAAGCAGTCAGTCAAGGATGCCAATTGATCATTGCGACGCATTCGCCTGTTGTGATGTCATATCCTGATGCTGATTTACTCGAAATCAATGAAAAAGAGATTCAAAAGATTTCAATTGAACATGTAGAAAGTATCAGTTTAATGAAGCAATTCTTAAATAATCCCGATGCTTTCTTACGTCATTTGTTTTTTGAACCGAAAGAAAGAGATGACACCGATGAATCTTGATACCATACTTAATGATTTGAAACAGATCAGTGATCCTAAAATGATCCATGCCATGGAGAAGAGATATCCCAACATGAAAGTATTGGGTATTCCTTTAGGAACACTGAGACCCATGGCAAAAAAGATGGGCATAGACCACGAACTAGGAATATCACTTTATCATACACACTGTGTAGAAGCGATGTTTTTGGGATGCATGGTCATGGACCCAAAACAATTAGCTATTCAGAATTTAGAGAAATTAGCAATTGCTGCTCAATCAACATCCATTATGGATCAAGGCTTATCAAAATTAATCGATGAATCGACGCATTTTGAAGATATTTTAAAATCATGGTATCAAAGTCCTGATGAGCATTTGAGGTATGCAGGTTATGTCCTTTTTTCATCTTACTTCAGGTCATATCCTTTGGATGAAATGGACACATTACTTGGAAAGCATATTCTAGAAACCATCAAAGCACAACTATCAGAGGAATCTCTTCCAATTCAAAATGCGATGAACAATGCAGTGGTCATGGCTGGACTTCATGTTCCTGCTTTGGTCGACCTTGCAATCGAAGTTGCCATTCATATTGGTTATGTTTTACCTAGAGTCAGAAAAAATCAGTGTAATATCCAAAGTGCATATGAGTATATCATCAGATATAGCAATCAACCCAATTATTCAAGAATTGCAAAACTAAAAATAAAGACATAAAGGACAAGGAGAAATCATGGAAATCACAGATCGTCAAATCAATAATTTTTTACAAACTGTTGAACCAAAACGTATTAATGATGTTCAAACATTGATTGAAATCGGAAGAAAACTGACTGGAAAAGAGCCTGTCATGTGGGGGACAATTGTCGGTTTTGGTAAACTTCACTACAAATATCCTTCTGGTCACGAAGGTGATATGCCAAGATATGCTTTTGCAAATCGGAAACAAGCACTCACACTCTATTTAGGCTTTGATGTTGAACACTATGAGGAACGATCATCATTAGGCAAACATAAACATGGTAAAGGATGTTTATACATCAATAAACTATCTGATGTGAATATCGATATCTTGAAAAAAATGATTGAGAAAGCAGATCGTGATGTCCTGAATTATGACTTTATCACAATCGTGAATGATTAAAAGAAGATGCTGAAACGAAAAGGCATGAGAATACTGATTTATATACTGACCCCGATTTTTGTTCTCTTTGGAGGCTTTTTGATTTATACTATAGATGATTACGACTTGGTTCCTTATTGTGATGACACATATCAAGATATTTTAATCGATGAAAATCGTCACGAAATCACTTACGGAGAATCTGATGCTAGTATTGGTATCATATTTTATCAAGGTGGCAAAGTCGACGAAAAAGCATACGAACTTTTTTTACTCAAACTAGCTTCTAATGATCTATTCATCGTGAATGTGAAGATGCCCTTTAATTTGGCTGTTTTTGGGTCAAATCGAGCACTGGATGTCATCGAAAAATATCAAGATATCGATACATGGTATTTGATGGGACACTCTCTAGGTGGTGCAATGGCATCATCATTTGCTGCTCAGAATCCTAATCTCATCGAAGGCTTAATCATATTATCAGCCTATGCATCTTCAGATTTATCCAATACCGAACTTTCCATGTTATCCATTTATGGGTCAAACGATGGTGTACTATCGATGGATGAAGTAGAAAATACAAAATCAAATAATCCTGCTAATTCCACATATTATGTGATTGAAGGTGGAAATCATAGTGGTTTCGCCAATTATGGTGAGCAAAAAGGTGATTTAGATCGAGATATCACTCAGTTTGCTCAACAAAATCTGACTGTGTTTGCAATCATTGATTTTTTGACATCATCTCTCTAAGGAGTATTTATGTATTTGTCCTTATTTGAAAACTATGTGCCCAAAACAGAACAAGAGACTGTTGACAAAAAGTTAATCTTAGATTTCATCAATCGCAATCCAGATTGTCTTTTGAGGACTAATCTTGTTGCACATATCACGAGTTCAGGAATCATTGTCAATGAAGCAATGAACAAGGTTCTTTTTGCATTTCATAATATTTACCAATCCTGGTCTTGGGTTGGTGGTCATAATGATGGAAATCCAAATCTTTTAGAAGTTGCATTGTCTGAAGCCATTGAAGAAACAGGTGTCAAGAGCATCAGGCCTTACTTTGATGACATTCTAACCATTGATGCAATCTATGTCGGTAATCACATCAAAAAAGGGAAATACGTGCCAGACCATCTGCACTTGAACGCTACTTTTCTATTCATTGCTGATGAACATGAAAAACCGACTTCAAAACCTGATGAAAATCAAGGTGTTCAGTGGTTCGACATTGATGAAGTTTTGGATCATGTCACAGAGCCACGGATGAAACCAGTGTATCAAAAGGCATTTCAAGCCATTGAAGAAATCAAGCGTATTAGAAAAGCATCACTTTAGATGGAGGAATTCTCATGCTCAATTTGAGTAGAATCATCGAAATGGAAATCCAATATGCATCAATGTTTTCAGACATCAAGAAAACAAGATTTGGAAATATCACACAAGATGACAGACAACCTGATAAATACTATCACAATTACATGCATGTCTTAAATCGACAACTGATCATAGATGATGTTACAAACTATTTGACTGAAGAATACGAAAAAGGGTTCGTAAATTACAGAATTGAACATCAAATTCAGCTTTCTAAACTCAAACATATTCTCCCCTATTCAGTTCAATTGAATGGATATTTTGCACAAAAAATCGAAAAACTCATGATTCCAGTGAAAAAAAGTATTGATGTCAGCCAGGTGACTGAAGATAGTGCAGACAAATTTTTTGAGTTTTTGTTTGAAGAAAATAAAGTATATGGCATCCCGTATGCTTTAGGGAATGTCACTAGACAACGAGAAGTTCTTTTTTCAAATCCTAATTATGCATACTATCAAGTTATTGAAGACAGTGAAGTGATTGGGCATGTCAATGTCTTTATCCATGGTCAGGATGCAAAGATTGATGATTTTGTCATCAAAGATTCAAAACAAAAACAAGGATATGGCTCAGCGCTGATGTCCAATGTGATCAATATATTAAAATCAAAAAAAGTAAAAAATGTCTATTTGGTGTGTGACATGATGGATACACCCAAAGATATGTATCACCGCTGGGGATTTGAACATCTCGGGGATTACATGTTCATTCATAAAAAAACGACATTCCTTCAAGGAGAAACATCATGAATGATGATCAAAAGGGATATATTTTAGAAACGAATCGCTTAATCTTAAGACCTTTTCTGTTATCTGATGCTGAAAAAGTCTCTGTTTACTGCAACAATATTCGACTTGCGAAATCTACATTATCTCTGCCTTATCCCTATCCAATCGAATCTGCAATCAACTGGATCAATATGCATCAAGATTGGTTTTTCCAAGATATCCGTTATGAATTTGCAATCACATTAAAGGAAACCGGTGAACTTGTGGGTGCAGTCGGTCTTGGCAACAATAAAGTTTGGAAAAATGGAGAAATTGGGTATTGGATTGGTGAAGAGCACTGGGGATGTGGATATGCGACTGAAGCAGTGACTAGAGTCATCGAGTGGGCTTTTAAGAAACAGCATTTTCACAGAGTATATGCAAGACACTTTGAATCCAATCCAGCTTCTGGAAAAGTCATGATGAAATCAGGCATGATTTATGAGGGAAAACAATTGGATCATATTCTCAAAAATGGTATCTATGAGCATGTTGTGCTCTATGGTATCATCAATCCGGAGTGAACCCATGAAGAAAGTATTACTGGTTGCAGGTAATCTCGCTGCACTCAAATCTACCATATCCACAAAACTATCTAAAGATATAAATTCAATTGTATTCAATAAGGATACCATTAAGGAAGTCCTTGGAGATACGATTGGATTTAGCAATCGTGAAGATAATCTTAAACTATCCTATGCAACATTCAAATTGATGAAAAAATTAGCACTTGATGTGTTATCGATTGACGATACTGTCATTCTTGAAAGTAACTTTAAACCCATTGAACTGGCTGAACTTTTTCATCTATGCCAAATCCATGACTTTCGAGTATTCACATTAATGTTGACGGGAGATCCTGAAGTTTTATATCAACGCTATCTTTCAAGAGATTTAGAAAGACATCCTGTTCATCGCTCAACAGGACTCATCAGCTATGAAGTTTTTGAACGTTCGATGATGCTTTATGATGAACTTATTTATGGGAAAGAAAGTCTAGAAGTGGACACAACCATCTTTGATGATTCAAATTACTTAAATGTCTTAACCACGGTTAAAGAATGGATGACATCTTTAAATTAAAAATAACAACTTGAGGAGCATTGACATGAACTATCAATTAAGAACATTGAATATCGAAGACAAGGATGCTTATCTACGTTTTCTTGAAGACTGGAAAGATGAGCAGATCATTGTACCCTACACTGCAAGATTATTGGGCAGAACATTTGAAGAATTTCTAGATTATTTGAATGTCAATGAACACAATATGGTAGATCCAGTCAACCGTGTACCTGAAACACTCTATGTCATGATTGATGAACATCATACGATAGTCGGTGCACTCAGTTTGAGACATTTCTTGAATCAAAGACTCTTTGAACTGAGAGGACATATTGGCTATGGCATCGCACCTTCTTATCGAAACCAAGGTCTTGGGTCACTCATGCTTAAGATGAGCTTTGAATATTGCAAAAAGTATCAGATTGACCGTGCTCTGATCACGTGTGACAAGGCCAATATCGGATCATCCAAAGTCATCATGAATAATGGTGGAATCCTTGAAAACGAAGTATGGGATCAAGATCATTACATCAAGCGTTTTTGGATTACATTAAGATAATCGCTGATTAAGCATTAAAACATAGGGAGAAATCATGAAATCATTGAATGAATTAAACAGTTGGGTCAAAGAGATGGCAGCGCTCTGCTTACCCGATCAAATTTACTGGTGTGACGGTAGTGAGGAAGAAAATGAAAAGTTCTTGCATGAACTGACCATTTCTGGGAAAACTATTCCACTCAATCTAGAAAAACGGCCAGGATCGTATGCGTTTTTTAGCGATCCATCCGATGTGGCAAGAGTCGAAGATCGCACATTCATCTCTTCACATTTCAAAGATGATGCTGGTCCTACGAACAACTGGATAGAACCAAAGATCTTGAAGGAAACGATGATTGGATTATACCTAGGTTCCATGAAAGGGAGAACGATGTATGTCATTCCGTTTATGATGGGACCTTTTGGGTCGCCATTATCCAAGATTGGTATCCAACTCACCGATAGTCTATATGTGGTTTGTAATATGCGAATCATGACGCGTATGGGTAGATCTGTATTGGAAAAGCTCAATGACTTAAAATGGTTTATCCCCTGTCTACATTCTGTGGGTTATCCTTTAAAACCAGGCCAGGTTGATTTACCATGGCCATCTGCACCGATTGAAAAGAAATATATCGCACATTTTCCAGAAGAAAAACTGATCTGGTCATACGGCTCAGGATATGGTGGAAATGCACTATTAGGTAAAAAATGTTTAGCACTTCGCATCGCTTCTGTCATCGCAAAAGAAGAAAACTGGATGGCAGAACACATGCTCATCTTAAAATTGACCAATCCAGAAGGTAAATCCAAATATATATTGGGTGCATTTCCTTCTGCATGCGGTAAAACCAATTTATCTATGCTCGTGCCGACACTTCCAGGTTGGAAGGTAGAAACGATTGGTGATGATATCGCATGGTTATGGATCAAAGATGATGGTCACATGTATGCCATTAATCCAGAAGCAGGTTTCTTCGGTGTTGCCAAAGGGACTTCATTTCAATCCAATCCGAACGCGATGATGTCTATTCGAAAAAATACGATTTTCACCAATGTTGCTCTCACTGATGATCTTGATGTGTGGTGGGAAGGTATTGATGGACCTATACCAGAGCATCTTTTAGACTGGAAACAAGAAGATTGGACACCAGAGAAAAAAACACCTGCAGCACATCCAAATTCACGGTTTACCGTTTCAGCGAAGCAGTGTCCTGTGATTGCAGATGAATGGGAAAATCCTGAAGGTGTCATGATTTCTGCCATATTAGTGGGTGGTAGAAGACCCACAACGATTCCTTTAATTCATGAATCACTATCATTTGCGCATGGTGTTTTCATGGGTTCTATGATGGGTTCTGAAATCACAGCAGCTTCGATTTCCAATCAAATTGGCGTGGTGAGAAGAGATCCCTTTGCCATGTTACCATTCATGGGCTATCATGTAGGAGATTATTTGAAACACTGGCTTGATATGGGTAAACTTTCTAATGATGCATTATTGCCCAAAATTTATTATGTGAATTGGTTTAGAAAAGATGATGCAGGTGACTTCTTATGGCCAGGATTTGGTCACAATTCAAGAGTGCTCAAATGGATATTTGAGCGTTCAGAAGGAACAGCAAAAGCCAATATGACTCCAATCGGAAATATCCCTGCAATTGACGCGTTAGATATTAGAGGTCTGTCACTAAAACCTAATGCACTTGAATCTTTACTTGATGTAGATCGTGATGCATGGTTAGAGGAAGTTCAATCTCTGAAATCATATTATGATACCATTGGACCCAAGATGCCTCAAGAACTCATCACAGAACTTGAAAAATTAGAAGCACGACTGAAATACCAAACCGAGTAGAAAAGAAGTGATTGTGTGACAACTTCAATGAAGAAAAAAGCACTCCTGTTCATTTTAATGTTAGGCATTATTAGCTTCTTTTCTGACTTCACTCATGAAGGTGGAAGAAGCATTTATGGACCATACTTGAATTTACTCGGTGCAACCGTATTTGCTGTTGCACTCGCATCTGGATTGGGTGAGTTCATCGGACATGCTTTAAGACTGTTGACTGGCATCATCGCAGATAAAACAAAGAAATACTGGTTGATGATGTTCATCGGTTATGCAATGAACTTACTTGCGATACCACTCCTTGCATGGGTTAAACCAGAAGCATGGTGGGTTGCGATTGTCTTAATCTTGGTTGAACGCGTTGGTAAAGCGGTGCGTGCACCTGCAAAGTCCGCACTCACCTCATTTACAGCACCTCATTTAGGTGCTGGGAAGGCTTTTGCGATCAATGAAGCACTTGATCAACTGGGAGCATTTCTGGGTCCTCTAGCCGTGTATTTGATGATCACGAGGGGACAAGGTACGACGCTTGAGACGTATCAGAATAGTTTTATGATGCTCGGTATTTTTGCAGTCATCACAATGGTCATCATCGGTGTTGCAAGGGTAAAATATCCGAATCCTGATCAGTTTGAGCCACAATCTACAGAGCGAAGATTGCCTACACAAAAAGCCTTTTGGCTCTATATGATTGCGATTGGATGTTTGGCCATGGGGTTTATCGATTATCCCATCATCGCATATCATTTATCACTTTCTGAAAGTTTTAATGTTGAGTGGATTCCACTGATTTATGCATTCGCAATGGGTATAGATGCAGTTGCAGCATTACTTTTTGGACATCTCTTTGATCGCAAAGGTATCTTATCACTCATCATTGCGATGACTTTAGCTATGTTTTCAACACCATTTCTCATCTTGCTGAATGGTGAAGTTGCACTCATTCTAGGAATTGTTTTATGGGGTATTGGTATGGGAGCTCAAGAATCCATCTTGAAAGCAGTTGTTGCTCAAATGATTCCTAAGCATGTGAGAGCAACTGGTTATGGTGTCATGAGCACGGTGTTTGGTTTTTCATGGATGTTAGGATCACTACTCATTGGTGTGCTTTATCCTATCAATTTAGTGTTGGTTGTTCTATTTGCGATGTTCATGCACACAGTTTCAATCTTCTTTTTGATTGCACTATCAAAAATTTACCGGTCTAAAGATGGTATAAAACTTCAAAATAACATATAATGATGATTGATAGAAATATTTAGAGGTGTCTGATGGATTTATTTTTAAGGGTTGATATCAATTTCATATCCATAGCCATGCTTTCATTGATCTTTATGTTGGCATATCGTCGATTAGATCGGAAACATGTATTAAACCAGATTTATCTTTCAACCATTCTGGTATTATCATTTGGTTTATTCATTGAGGCCATGACAGTGATCATCAATGGAAGAGAGGCTGAGATATTTGGAATCATGTCTAATGTCCTGCATATTTTTCTCTATTCGATTGCACCAATTGTAGCTTTTGCATGGTATTTGCTGATTAGAAATTTCACTGTGACAAAAGATCATTTGACACTCAGACAAAAGCAAATCTTATTTATTCCTGCAATTTTCAGCATTGTTACTGCGATACTTTCACCATTTTTTGGATTCGTCTTCACGGTAAGTCCAGACAATGTTTACTCACGTGGGATTCTATTTCCAGTAGCTGTTATGATTGTCTATATGTATCTGTTGCTTGGTATCATTTATGTGATACAGAATCGAAAGAATTTAATGCTATCTGAATTTTTCTTGTTGATTGCATTTGGTAGTTTCCCTATCATTGGCGGCATTGCTCAAAGTTTATTTTATGGAGTACTCCTCATGTGGAGTTCTGCAGCATTTGCATTGGTGTTTGTCTATATTTATCTTCAAGAACGTTTGATTCATCTGGATAGTTTGACAACAGCTTGGACAAGAAAATCATTTGATTATTACATTGCCAAACGATTAAGACAAAAAAATGCTGAACCTTTTGGCGGTATCTATTTCGATATTGATCATTTGAAGAGAATTAATGATCAATATGGTCACCTCGAAGGCGATCAAGCCATCAATGAAATCATCAATCGAGTCAGAGGTGTCATGAATAGCAATGAGATCATCGCAAGACTTGGTGGTGATGAATTTATCATCATCTCGCCTGGTAAAGATAAAGAAAGACTGAAGAATTTAATCAAGGATATTCAACTCTCATTGTCTGTCTTTAATGAGAATCATGAAAAGCCTTATGCTTTATCATGTAGTTATGGATATGGCATCTATAGTGATGAATATAAATCGATTGACCAATTTCTAAGATTCATTGATCACAAAATGTATTGGAGTGCCCCCCAAAAATGCATCCAACTTTAAATAGAGTTTAATGATAAAATTAAACCAATAAAGGGGTACGATGTTATGAAGGGTTCAAGATTCACAACTGAACAAATCATTATGAAACTAA
>Ga0209835_1000695_pt1 | contig 20964 bp, 18 predicted proteins | sample LakKivwa52mmetaG_FD_184138 | JGI IMG/M metagenome (GOLD analysis project Ga0209835, IMG submission 184138) | Anoxic lake water microbial communities from Lake Kivu, Rwanda to study Microbial Dark Matter (Phase II) - Lake Kivu water 52m metaG... | ecosystem: Environmental > Aquatic > Freshwater >...
TCGAGCCGGAAAGCATCGAAGCCGTGTTGATTACCCACGAGCATGCCGATCACGTCGGTGGCGCCGCGCGCTGTGCTGCACGTCACGGCTGGACAGTGCATGCGAGCCACGGCACGGCGACGGCAGCCGGTTCGCTGGCCGCGGTCACCGTGCGTTGTTTCGATAGCCATGCCCGCTTCGCGATCGGTGATCTCGAGATTCATCCCTATCCCGTGCCGCACGATGCGCGCGAACCGACGCAGTGCGTGTTTTCAGATGGCTCTGCCCGGCTCGGGGTGCTGACCGATGCGGGTGCAATCACGCCGCATATCGTCGAGATGCTCAAGGATTGCGCGGCACTGGTACTCGAGTGCAACCATGATGCCGGGATGCTGGCCAATGGCCGCTATCCACCCGCGCTGAAACGGCGTATCGCCGGTGGTTTCGGGCATCTGGACAACGACGCGGCCGCCGGTTTATTGCGCAATGTTGGCGGGGATCGCTTGCGTCATGTCGTCGCGGCGCATCTCTCTGAAGAGAACAATACGCCGGCACTTGCCTGCAATACGCTCGCGCAGGCACTCGGTTGTTCGGTCGACTGGATTGGGGTGGCGACTCAAACGGAAGGTTTTGCCTGGCGGGAAATATGAAGACTGCGGATATCGAATCGCTGGATCACGAAGGGCGCGGCGTCGCGCATGTCGATGGCAAGGTCGTTTTCATCGATGGCGCCTTGCCCGGCGAGCGCGTGAGCTATACCAGTTTCCGCAGCAAGTCCAAATACGACAACGCGCGCGCCGATACGATCATCAAGTCGTCGAGCCAGCGTGTCCAGCCGCGTTGCCCACACTTCGGCATCTGCGGCGGTTGCAGCATGCAACATCTGGAAGTCGGGGCACAGACTGCCGCCAAGCAGCGCGTGCTGGAGGATGCCTTCTGGCATATCGCGCGGCTGCGTCCGGAATCCGTGCTGCCGCCGATCGTCGGTCCCGCCTGGGGTTACCGCCGCCGGGCCCGCTTTACCGTGCGCAAGGTGGAGCGCAAGGGGGGCGTGCTGGTGGGCTTCCATGAAAAGCGCAGCAGTTATGTGGCGGACATGAATTCCTGTGCCGTCCTGCCAGCGCCGATTTCCGCCCTGCTGCCAGGCTTGAAGCAGCTGGCTACCGGCCTGTCGATCGACGATCGTCTGCCGCAAATCGAAATCGCCGCGGGCGACATGCCGACCGTGCTGGTCTTTCGCATCCTTGAACCGCTCACTAATGCGGACGAGAACAAGCTGCGCGACTTCGCCGATATGCATGGCGTGACGATCTGGCTGCAGCCCGGCGGGCCGGATTCGGCGGCGCTATTCCATCCGCCCGGTGCTCCGCAGCCCGCATACCGGCTTCCGGATTTCGATGTGACGCTGCGCTTCCGGCCGACCGATTTCACGCAGGTCAATCATGACGTCAATCGCGTGCTGGTGCGGCGAGCGCTGGGTTTGCTGGAGGTGCAATCCGGCGAGCTGATTGCCGACATGTTCTGCGGGCTGGGCAATTTCACCCTGCCGCTGGCGCGCTTGGGTGCACGAGTTGTCGGCGTCGAAGGCAGCGCGGCGCTGGTGGCGCGCGCGCGGGGAAACGCGGTGCTGAATGGACTTGATGAACGTATTGAGTATCACGTCGCCAACCTGTTCGAGGTGACGCCGGAGCGGCTCTCGGCATGGGGGCGCTTCGACAAGATGCTGATCGATCCGCCGCGCGAAGGCGCGGTGGAACTCGTCAAGGCACTCGACGAAACCGCGCCGTCGCGCATCGTCTATGTCTCGTGCAATCCTGCGACACTGGCGCGGGATGCGGCGGTGCTGGTGCATGAGAAGGGTTATCGGCTGGTTTCGGCGGGCATTGCCAACATGTTCCCGCAGACTTCGCACGTCGAGTCGATCGCCCTGTTGCAGCGCTGAGAGGTGCTATCTGCCGCGCAGCGCAGCTTCCACCGACTGCGTCAGTACATTGAAGCCGAACCCCGGCAGCGGTTGGCCATTGACGTAGAAGGTCGGCGTCGTGTCGACTTTCAGTCGGGTGGCATCATCCTCGTCTTGCTTGATGCGGGAGGTAATTTCCGGATCGGTCATGTCCCGGCGCAGCCGATCAAGATCAAGTCCAAGCCCGGCGAGATGTTTCCATGCCAGTTCGAGTTCGGCTTCGTGCAGCGGTTTCCATTCGTCCTGCGTCTCCATCAGGACGTCGAGCACCTGCCAGAACTTGTCCTGCCGGCGTGCAGCTTCGAGCAGCGCGACGATCTGTTCCGAGCCGACCTGGAAGGGCGCCCACCGCAACACCAATCTGATCTTGCCGGGATGTTTCTGGAGAAGATGCAGCAGCGGTACATGGAAGGCCTGGCAGGTGCCGCAGGCGGGATCGAAGAACTCGACGATCACCACCGAGGCGTTGTCCGCGCCCAGGGTCGGAGAGTGGGAACGGACGAGAAGCGCGCTGTGCTGGGCGGCTAGCTGGATGGCGGCGGCCGCTTGGCCGCGCTTGTAGATCAGTGTGGCGCTGGCGAAGACCAGGAGCAGCAGCGCCGCCGTGGCGAGCAGGACGGTCTTCTGTTTCATTCATGTCTCCGGAAATGCGCCAGCAAGAGCAGGATGACGATGGCCGAAAAGGCGGCGATGGACAGCCAGGGGATCGTCAGGAAGCCGAACAGCTCGATGACCGTCTTCGAGCAGGGGACGCCGCGCGCGCAGGGTTCGAAATCTTTCGGAACCCAACCGGCGACCAGCAACTGATGGAAGACAGCGATGCACCAGCCGATCAGCGCGAGTGGCAGGGCATAACGGATGATCTTGGGGTCAAAGGGTGCAAGCCCGAGCGGCAGGATGAGTGCGAGCGGGAACATGAAGATGCGCTGATACCAGCAAAGCAGGCAAGGCGGCAACTGCATCACCTCACCGAAGAACAAGGCGCCCAGCGCGGCGCCGGCGGCGATGACCCAGGCCGCGAACACCAGCTTCCACGCGGTCGGGAATTCGGTCCGGAAAAGCTCGGCGTTCATTCCCGTGGCGCAGACAAAAACGGCGCCCCGCGGGGCGCCGTCATGTTCATCGCTGGAGTGCCGTCCTGCCAGCGCCGATTATCCATCAGTCGCGCTGTCCGGTGAAGGCCAGCAGCAGATGGACCAGGCTGACGAAGATGTTGTAGATGCTCAGATACACCGAGAGCGTCGCCGTGACATAGTTGTCCTCGCCGCCCTGCACGATGCGGTTGATGTCGTAAAGGATGTAGGCGGAGAAGATCGCCACCGCCAGCGCCGAGATTGCCAGCGACATCGCCGGGATCTGGAAGAAGGCATTGGCGAGCGCGGCGATCAGGATCAGGATCACGCCGGCGAACAGGAACTTGCCGAGGCCGGAGAAGTCGCGCTTGGTCGTCGAGGCGATGCCGGCCAGCACGAAGAAGATTGCACCGGTGCCACCCGCGGCCATGGCGATGATGCCGCCGCCGTTGGAAAAGCCCAGCGCCACCTGCAGGATGCGTGACAGCATCAGGCCCATGAAGAAGGTGAAGGCCAGCAGCAGGACGACCCCCATGCCGCTGTTCTTGGTCTTCTCGATGCCCCACATGAAGCCCCAGGCCACGCCAAGGAACAGCACGAAGGCCATCACCGGGCTGCCGGCGAAGAAGGAGAACTGCATCTGGATGCCGAGCAGGGCGCCGAGCACGGTCGGCACCATCGACAAGGCCAGCAGCGCGTACGTATTGCGCAGTACACGGTTCTGGCGAAAGGCATAGTCAGCGGTGTTCTGTTGGGCAATCTGGAACGGTTGCATGGATGCTTTCCTTTCGGTTGTGGAACAGGTCAGGCTAAGACTATCGGAATCTCGTGAAAGTTTCAATCTTCTCAGGCGGCAGTCTCGTCGCGTCCGGCGCGTTTTCGGTCGAGCGCCTTGAGCAGGCGCTTGCGCAGGCGGATCGACTTCGGCGTGATTTCGACCAGTTCGTCGTCGGCGATGAATTCCACTGCTGATTCGAGGGTCAGCTGAATCGGCGGGATCAGGCGCACGGCTTCGTCGGTGCCCGAGGCGCGCACGTTGGTGAGTTGCTTGCCCTTGATCGGGTTGACCACGAGGTCGTTTTCGCGGCTGTGGATGCCGATGATGATGCCTTCGTAGAGCGGGTCGCCGGGGCTGACGAACATGCGGCCGCGATCCTGCAACTTCCAGAGCGCGTAAGCGACGGCCGGGCCGTCTTCGGCCGAGACCAGCACGCCATTGCGGCGGTCGCTCATCGTGCCAGCCCAGGGACCGTACTCGTCGAAGACGTGGCTGGCGAGACCGGTGCCGCGCGTCAGAGTGAGGAATTCGCCCTGGAAGCCGATCAGGCCGCGCGCCGGGATGCGGTATTCGAGGCGCACACGGCCCTTGCCGTCCGGCTGCATGTCCTGCAGTTCGCCCTTGCGGCGCCCGAGTTCTTCCATGACGCCGCCTTGATGGCCTTCCTCGACGTCCACGGTGAGCATTTCATAGGGTTCCTGCTTCTCGCCGTCAACTTCGTGAAGCACCACGCGCGGGCGCGAGACGGCCAGTTCGTAGCCTTCGCGGCGCATGTTTTCGAGCAGGATGGTGAGGTGCAGTTCGCCGCGTCCGGAAACTTCGAACACGTCGGCATTCGGCGTGTCCAGCACGCGCAGCGCGACGTTGGAGAGCAGTTCGCGCGCGAGGCGCTCGCGGATCTGGCGGCTGGTGACGAACTTGCCTTCCTTGCCGGCGAGTGGTGAAGTATTGACCTGGAAGTTCATCGTCAGCGTCGGTTCGTCCACGCTGATTGGCGGCAGTCCGACGGGGTTGTCGACGGCACAGAGCGTGACACCGATGCCGACCTGCTCGATGCCGGTCACCAGCACGATGTCGCCGGCCTCGGCATCCACGGCGGACTGGCGTTCGAGACCCTGGAAAGTCAGTACCTGGCCGACCTTGGCCGTGCCCTTGTTTTCCTCACCGTACATTACGGCGACCTGTTGGCCAGGCTTGATGTGGCCCTTCTTGATGCGGCCGATGCCGATGCGGCCGACGTAGGAGTTGTAGTCCAGCGAGCAGATCTGCAACTGCAGCGGCTGGTCGGAATCGACATCGGGTGGTGGCACATGGCGCAGGATCGCTTCGTAGAGCGGGCGCATGTCGGTGCCCGGTGTGTGCGAGGCCATCATCGCGTAGCCGTTCAGGGCCGAGGCGTAGACGACGGGGAAGTCGAGTTGCTCTTCGGTGGCACCAAGTTTGTCGAACAGGTCGAAGGTATGGTCGATCACCCAGTCGGGACGTGCTCCCGGCCGGTCGATCTTGTTGATGACGACGATCGGCTTCAGACCGAGCGCCAGCGCCTTCTTCGTCACGAAGCGCGTCTGCGGCATCGGGCCCTCGACGGCATCGACGAGTAGCAGAACGCCATCGACCATCGACAACACGCGCTCTACCTCACCGCCGAAGTCGGCGTGACCCGGGGTGTCGACGATATTGATATGGGTACCTTCCCAATCCACCGCGCAGTTCTTCGCGAGGATGGTGATGCCGCGTTCCTTTTCGAGGTCGTTCGAGTCCATCACGCGTTCGGCGACTTGCTGGTTTTCGCGGAAGGTGCCGGACTGGCGTAGCAATTGGTCGACGAGGGTGGTTTTGCCATGGTCGACGTGGGCGATAATGGCGATATTGCGCAGGGAACGGGACATCGTGGGTGGCGCGGGAGGCGCGGTCAGGAGAAGGGCGCGCATTCTAGCAGAGGCTTGCCACGCGATTTATCAAGGAGATCAAAATGTTGGCAGTCATCGGCGGCAGCGGCCTCACGCAACTGGCGAGCCTGGAAGTGGCGGGGCGGGAGGTTGTCCGCACTCCTTATGGAGAGCCTTCTGGAACGCTGGTCTTCGGTCGCATCGGCGTGCAGGAAGTCGTCTTTCTTGCCCGTCACGGGCACGGGCATACGATTCCGCCGCATCGTGTCAATTACCGCGCGAACCTCTGGGCGCTGGTGAAGGCGGCCGGGGCCGAAGGCATCATCTCGGTGGCCTCGGTCGGCGGCATCCGCGCTGACCTTGGGCCGGGCGCGCTGGTTGTGCCACACCAGATCATCGACTACACCTGGGGACGGCCGCAGACGTTCTTCGATGGTGGCGAGGCGCCGGTGGTGCATGTCGACTTCACCGAACCCTATGATCGGGCGCTACGCGAGCGCCTGCTGTGCGCCGCCGATGCGGTGTGTCTTAAGTTGTCGGGTTCGGCCGTGTACGCGGCGACGCAGGGGCCGCGACTCGAAAGCGCGGCGGAAATCGAGCGGCTGGCACGCGATGGTGCTGACATCGTTGGCATGACCGGCATGCCGGAAGCGTCGCTGGCACGCGAACTGGAAGTTCCCTACGCGGCGATCTGCTCGGTGGCCAACTGGGCCGCCGGCAAGGGCGATTCGGCGAGTGCAATCCAGTTCGACCGTCTCGAAGCTGTATTGCAGGAATCTCTCGGCAGGGTCCGGCGCGTGATCGAGCATCTGTGCGAAACGGCAACATAGGCGCGGGTGCCGTCCCGCCAGCGCCGACTTTTAATATTCTCTAAATCCTGAGCGTTTCGAGCAGTTCCTGCTCCAGCTGTACCAGTGTGGCGGTCTTGCCGAGTTCGGCGCCCTCGATGAGGAAGGTGTCCTCGACGCGTTCGCCGAGCGTCATGATCTTGGCGCTGGAAAGCGATACGCCGTGCCGGGCGAGCACGAGGGCGATGGCATAGAGCAGGCCGGGACGGTCGGCGGAGGTAAGCGAGAGGATATGATGTTTGCCGCTCTCGTCGATGCGGATCGACACTTCCGGTGTCAGGGGCACATGCTTGACCTGACGTGACACGCGTCCCCGTGATGGCGGCGCCAAGGGCGGCAGTCGTTTCAGGTTATCGGCCAGCTCATGCTCGATGAGGCTGATCATGTCGCGGTAGGGCAAGTGGTTGTCGGGGTCGAGCAGCACGAAGCTGTCGAGCGCGTAGCCGTGCCGGCTGGTGTGGATGCGGGCGTCGACGATCGAGTAACCCAGCCTGGCAAAGAAGCCGCAGATGCGCGCGAACAGTTCCGGCTGGTCATGGACATAGATCATCACCTGCAATCCGGCGCCGACCGGATTCAGGCGGGCGCGCACCACCGGTTCCGGGCTATCAGGGCGGTAGTAGAGCGTCAGCGAATGCCAGGCGATTTCCTCGCTGTCGTGTCGCATGAAATAGGCGGTGTCGAGTTGATCCCACAGGGCTGTTTCCACCCCTGGCCGCAGGCCGCGCAGGCGCAGTTTGCCGCGGGTTTCCTCCTGGCGTTCCTCGATGCCACAGAGTGGACTGAGGGTTTCTCCCGTCAGCAGGCGGCGCGTCATGCGATAAAGATCTTCGAGCAGCTTGGCTTTCCAGAGATTCCAGACTTTCGGGCTGGTGCCGCGGATGTCGCACATCGTCAGCAGGTAGAGGCTGGTGAGACGCTCTTCCGTCCGCACGATGGCCGCGAAGCGATGAATGGTGTCAGGGTCGGTCAGATCCCGCTTCTGGGCGAAGGTTGACATCGTCAGGTGATGCTCGACGAGAAAGACAATCAGTGCCGTGTCATGCTTGTCGATACCGTGGGCACTGCAGAAGCGGCGCGCGTCGCTCATGCCCAGTTGCGAATGGTCGCCGCCCCGTCCCTTGGCGATGTCGTGGAACAGCGCGGCGACAAAGAGCCGCCAGCGCTCGGGGAAAGCGGCCATCAGGCGCGAGCAGTAGGGATATTCATGCGCATATTCGGACAGCGAGAGACGGCGCAGGTTGCGCACCACCTGCAGGATGTGCTGGTCGACGGTATAGACATGAAACAGGTCGTGCTGCATGCGGCCGACGATCCGGCCGAAGGCTGGCAGGTAGGCGCCCAGGATGTCGAACTGGTTCATGCGCCGCAGCTGGTGCGTGAGGCCGCGTTTTTCCTTGAACAGGGCAAGAAAATTCGCACGGTTGCCCGGATCCCTGCGAAACCTCGCGTCGATCCTGTCGCGGGCGTGCCAGAGCGCCCGTAGATTGCGTGGCGTGAGCCCTTTCAGTTCCTGTCGTTGCGACAGCAACAGGAAACTTCGCAGGATCGCTGCCGGTTTCCGTTCGTAGAGATCGTCGTCGCGAATGTCGATCAGTTCGTGCTTCAACTGGAAATCATCGTCGATGATGATCGGTGCCGCAGGCGGATGGCGCTCAAGTCGGGAAGTCAGTTCGAGCAGGATCAGGGTGTTCAGTTGCGTGATGTGCTTGGCATTGCGGTAGTAGCGCTGCATCAGCACTTCCGAGGCGCGGCGGTGGGCGGTCGCGGTGATGCCCAGGCTTTGGGTCAGCGCCTCCTGATGATCGAACAGCAGGCGATCCTCGCGTCGTTTCGTCAGAAAGTGGAGCGCAATCCGCACCCGACGTACGAAGTTTTCGGTGCGCGTCAACTGGTGCGCCTCGACCACCGAGATCAAGCCAAGCGCGGCCAGTTCGCGCCAGCTGCAGACCTGCGTGGCCGCGCGGCCGATCCAGAGAATGATCTGCAGATCCCTTAACCCACCGGGATTCTCCTTGCAGTTCGGTTCAAGGTTGTAGGGCGTGTCGTTGTGCTTTGCGTAACGCTCTTCCTGTTCGAGGCGCTTGGCCTTGAGAAATGCGAGCGGGTCGAGCGCCTGCTGGAAATCGTGATGAAAATCTGCAAACAGCGCACGGCTGCCGCAGAGGAAACGTGCTTCCAACAGGGCAGTCTGGATCGTGATGTCTTGCGCGGATTCAGTAAGGCACTCGGTCACGGTGCGGACGCTATGGCCGATGTCGAGCCCGATGTCCCAGAGCATGCCGACCAGTTTCTCCAGTGCCGGCGCATGCTTGCCCCTGTCATCGTCCGGCAACAGGATCAGCAGGTCGACATCCGAAGCCGGGTAGAGTTCGCCGCGACCATAGCCTCCCACGGCGACGAGGGCCAGTTGCCGATCCATCTCAAGCGTTTGCCACAGGTGACGCAAGACCCGGTCGACCAGGGTGGCAGTACCGCGCAATAACGCGGCTGGATTGCCGTTGGCGAGGTATTTTCCCTTCAGTGCCTGGCGGCCAGCCTGGAGCGTGTCACGGCAATGCGGCAGCAGATTCGGGCCAGGCGGAGGACAGGCAGGTTCCACGAACGGGGGGCGTTCAGTTCTGGAAGGGGTTGGAAGGTGCGGCGGCGGACAGGGTCAGGACTTCGACACCGGTTTCGGTTACGACGACCGTGTGCTCCCACTGCGCCGAGAGGCTGCGATCCTTGGTGATGATGGTCCAGCCATCCGGCAGTTCCGATACGGCGGCCTTGCCGGCGTTGATCATCGGTTCGATGGTGAAGATCATGCCGGATTCGAGGCGGATGCCGTCGCCGCGCCGGCCATAGTGCAGCACTTGCGGTTCCTCGTGGAATTTCCTGCCGATGCCATGACCGCAGAATTCACGCACGACGGAAAAACCGTTCGACTCGGCATGGCGCTGGATGGCTGCACCGATGTCGCCGAGATAGGCGCCGGGGCGGACAGCGCAGATGCCGAGCCAGAGGCATTCATGCGTGATCCGGATCAGCCGGTTGGCGAGGATGGAGCCGGCTGCCCCTCCACCGGCGACGAACATGCGGCTGGTGTCGCCATGCCAGCCATCCTTGATGGTGGTGATGTCGAGGTTGACGATGTCGCCCTTCTTCAGGGGACGATCGTTGGGCACGCCATGGCAGACCTGATGGTTGACCGATGCGCAGATCGACTTGGGGTAGGGCGCATAACCCGGCGGGGCATAGTTCAGCGGGGCCGGAACGCAGCCCTGCACCTTGACCATGTAGTCGTGGCACAGCCGGTCGAGTTCTTCAGTCGTGACGCCGGGCTTGACGAAGGGCTCGATGTAGTCGAGCACCTCACCGGCCAGGCGGCCGGCAATGCGCATTTTCTCGATTTCTTCCGGGGTCTTGAGGGTGACGCTCATGCTCTGGCGCTGTGTTGGAGTGGGCGGGCGATTCTAACCCGCGAATAGGGTTGCGACAGTCGGTGAAATGCATTTATAATCCGCCGCTTGCCTTATTAACCCAAGGCAAAATTCACACACCCGGCGCCGAGTGGGTGCCTTGGAAGCAAGGAACCGGCCGGGTGGCGGACCAACCCATATCGGAGATATCGATGAGCACAACCATGCGCCAGATGCTGGAGGCCGGCATTCATTTCGGCCACCAGACCCGTTTCTGGAACCCCAAGATGGCCCCGTACATTTTCGGCCATCGCAACAAGATCCACATCATCAACCTTGAAAAGACCCTCGCCAAGTTCAACGAGGCGATGAGTTTCGTCAAGAAGATGTCCGCCAAGAAGGGCACCGTGCTCTTTGTCGGCACCAAGCGCCAGGCGCGCGAGATCGTCGCCGAGGAAGCGCAACGCGCCGGCATGCCCTATGTCGACGAGCGCTGGCTGGGTGGAATGCTGACCAACTTCAAGACCGTCAAGCAGTCGCTCAAGCGCCTCAAGGACATGGAGCAGATGGTCGAGGACGGCTCGGTCGAGAAGCTGAACAAGAAAGAAGCACTGATGATGCAGCGCGAACTGGCCAAGCTGCAGGAAAGCCTCGGCGGCATCAAGGACATGACAGCCCTGCCGGACGCGATCTTCGTCATCGACGTCGGCTACCACAAGATTGCCATCACCGAAGCCAACAAGCTGGGCATTCCGATCGTCGGCGTCGTGGATACCAACCACTCACCGATCGGCATCGACTACCTGATCCCAGGCAACGACGACTCGTCGCGCGCCATCCGCCTCTACGCGCGTGGCGTGGCAGACGCGGTGCTCGAAGGCAAGAGCCAGGCGATCAACGAAGTGGTGCAGCAGATGGCCGGCGATGACGAGTTCGTCGAGGTCGAGGAAGAGGCGAAGGAGTAACAAAGAGATGGCTGAAATTACTGCAAGCATGGTCAAGGAGCTGCGCGAAAAGACCGACGCTCCGATGATGGAATGCAAGAAGGCGCTGACGGAAGCGGGGGGCGACCTGGCCAAGGCCGAGGAAATCCTGCGCGTCAAGTTGGGCAACAAGGCGACCAAGGCGGCGGCCCGTATTGCGGCCGAAGGCGTCGTCGGCATGTACTTGTCCGCCGACGGCAAGCTGGGCGCCGTCGCCGAAGTCAACTCCGAGACCGACTTCGTCGCCAAGAACGACGAGTTCATCGCGCTGGCCAAGGGCTGCGCCGAGCTCGTCGCCTCGAAGAACCCCGCCGACGTGGCCGCGCTCTCGGCGCTGCCGATGCCAGGTGGGAATGGAGGCACGGTCGAATCGACCCGCGCCGCGCTGGTCGGCAAGATTGGCGAGAACATGACGCTGCGCCGTTTTGTCCGTATCGAGGCGAAAGGCAAGTTGTCCTCGTATGTTCACGGTGGTTCAAAGATCGGTGTGCTGGTCGATGTGACGGGTGGCGACGAGCAACTCGGCAAGGATCTGGCGATGCACATCGCCGCCTCCAAGCCGAAGTCGCTGGATGCTACTGGCGTGCCCGCCGACCTGCTCGACATGGAACGTCGCATTGCCGTCGAAAAGGCGCGCGAAGCCGGCAAGCCCGAAGCGATGCTCGAGAAGATCGCCGAAGGTACCGTCCAGAAGTACCTGAAGGACGTGACGCTGTTGGGCCAGGTTTTCGTCAAGGCCGAAGATGGCAAGCAGACCATCGAGCAACTGCTCAAGGCCAAGGGTGCGGCGGTCAATAGCTTCACGCTCTACATCGTCGGCGAGGGCCTCGAAAAGAAGGTCAATGACTTCGCTGCCGAAGTCGCCGCACAAGCGGCGGCTGCCAAGAAGTAATAGCCATGACCGCTGTCACCACCGCACGCTATAAGCGCATTCTCCTGAAGCTCTCGGGCGAAGCCCTGATGGGCGATGATGCCTACGGCATCAATCGAGAAACCTTGTGGCGCATCGTCAATGAAGTCAAGACGGTGACCGACCTCGGCGTCGAGGTCGGGGTGGTGATCGGCGGCGGCAACATTTTCCGCGGCATGGCCGGGGCATCCTCAGGGATGGATCGCGCCACGGCAGATTACATGGGCATGCTGGCAACCGTGATGAACGCGATGGCGCTCTCCGACGCGATGCGCCAGGCGGGCATGAACGCGCGCGTACAGTCGGCGCTGACCATCGAGCAGGTGGTCGAGCCCTACATCCGCGGCAAGGCGATCCGCTATCTCGAAGAGGGCAAGGTCGTCATCTTCGGTGGCGGTACCGGCAACCCGTTCTTCACGACCGACACGGCGGCCGCACTGCGCGGCTCCGAGATCGGTGCCGAGATGGTGCTCAAGGCGACCAAGGTTGACGGTGTGTATACCGCCGACCCGAAGAAGGATCCCTCTGCGACACGCTTTACGAAGATCAGCTTCGACGAGGCGATCGGTCGCGGACTCGGTGTCATGGATGCTACGGCTTTCGCGCTTTGTCGCGACCAGAAATTGCCGATCAATGTGTTTTCGATCTTCAAGCCAGGTGCGCTCAAGCGAGTCGTGCTCGGGGAAGACGAGGGTACCCTGGTTCACTGTTAGGAGTTTTTCATGATTGTTGCAGAACTCAAGAAAACCGCCGAACACAAGATGCAAAAGAGCGTCGAGGCGCTTCAACACGACTTGGCCAAGGTGCGTACCGGCCGGGCGCATACCGGCCTGCTCGATCACGTGACGGTCGATTATTACGGCACGCCGATGCCGATCAATCAGGTGGCGAACGTTACCCTGCTCGATGCGCGGACGATCGGCGTGCAGCCGTGGGAAAAGGGCATGGGCGCCAAGATCGAGAAGGCGATCCGCGATTCCGATCTGGGGCTCAATCCTGCCGCCCAGGGTGATGTGCTGCGCGTGCCGATGCCGATGCTGACCGAGGAGCGTCGTCGCGACCTGACCAAGGTCGTCAAGCACGAAGGCGAAAACGCCAAGGTGGCGATCCGCAACCTGCGCCGCGACGCCATCGCTCACCTGAAGGATGCCCTCAAGAAGCATGAGATCCCCGAGGACGAAGAGCGCAAGGCGCAGGACGACGTGCAGAAACTGACCGACAAGTACGTCGCCGAGATCGATAAGCTGCTCGCCGAAAAAGAAAAGGACCTGATGGCCGTCTAGGTCATCGGTGCCGCAGCCGGGAGACCCCCGATGTTTTCCAGCGCCACCCGCAGCATTCCAGAAAAGCGCAGTGTCCCGCGCCACCTTGCCATCATCATGGATGGCAATGGACGCTGGGCGAAGAAGCGTTTCCTGCCGCGCGTCGCCGGTCACAAGCAGGGTGTCGAAACCGTGCGGCAGGTTGTCAAATCCTGCATCGAGCGCGGCATCGAATACCTCACCTTGTTCGCCTTCAGTTCCGAGAACTGGCGGCGCCCGACGGAAGAAGTCAGCTTCCTGATGAATCTCTTCGTCAGCGCATTGGAGCGCGAGGTGGGTCGCTTGCACAGCAACGGCGTGCGTTTGCGTGTCGTCGGCGACCTCGCTGCCTTTGAGCCACGCCTGATCGACCTGGTGCGGCGCGGCGAGAATCTCACTGCGGAAAACAAGAAGCTCACCCTGACGGTGGCGGCCAACTACGGCGGACGTTGGGATCTGATGCAGGCTTTCAACGGCCTCGCGCTGGCCTATCCGGAACGAGCCGGAAACTACACCGAGGCTGATCTCGAACCCTTCCTTTCGATGAGTTACGCGCCCGAACCGGATCTGTTCATCCGTACCGGCGGCGAACAACGCATCAGTAATTTCCTGCTGTGGCAGCTGGCCTATTGCGAACTATTCTTCACCGAGCAATTCTGGCCAGATTTCGACGAGGCGACGCTGGATGCGGCCATTGCCAGCTATCGCCAGCGCGAGCGCCGCTTCGGGCGCACCAGCGAGCAGCTGATTGCGCCCCCGGGTGCCGTCCTGCCAGCGCCGACTCCATTGGCCCCCCTCGCTCGCAAAATCGGCTCGCTGCCCCCCACGGGGGAGGCGTCGGCTCGGGACGGCCCAGCGCCGACTTTCGCGGACAAGACCACGAATGCTTAAAGCGCGGGTCATCACCGCGCTGTTCCTCGTCGCGGGCTTTCTTGCCGTACTCTTCCTGTTGCCGCCAAAAGCCGCGGGCATCGTATTTGCGATTGTCGCCGCGCTGGCGGGCTGGGAATGGGCCGGGCTGATGCAGGCGTCCGCGCGCGGGCGCATCGTCTTTGCACTGCTGACTTTCGGTCTGTGCCTCTTGTTCTGGACCAGTCCGGCCGAAGGTTTTCCCCTGCTATGGGGACTGTCCGTGCTGTTCTGGATGGCTTTCGCGCCTTTCTGGCTGAGGCGGCAATGGTCTACCTCCTGCGCTACCCTGGGATTGGTCATACTTGTCCCGACCTGGGCGGCTCTGGTCGCATTGCATGAACGGAGCCCGCTGCTGCTGCTCGCGGTGATGGCGCTGGTTTGGGTCGCCGACATTGCCGCCTATTTCACCGGCCGCGCTTTCGGCAAGCGCAAACTCGCTCCGGCGATCAGTCCGGGCAAGACTTGGGAAGGCGTGGCGGGTGCGGTCGTCGGCGTGCTGGTTTATGGGATGGCAGTCGCGCCGCTTCTGCCCGTTGTGCGCGATATCAATCCGCTGGTACTGGCCGGATGCCTGCTGCTGCTGACTGCGCTGAGTGTTATCGGCGACCTGTTCGAGTCAATGGCCAAGCGCCAGGCCGGGATGAAGGATAGCAGCCAACTGTTGCCCGGTCATGGCGGCATCCTAGACCGCATCGATAGCCAGACCTCGACCTTGCCGCTCGTCGCGCTGGGCCTATACTTGATCGCGTGAATAAGAAGCTGACTGTTCTCGGTGCAACCGGCTCGATCGGCGTCAGCACGCTCGACGTGGTGGCGCGCCACCCCGACCGTTTTGAAGTGGTTGCCCTGACCGGCAACAGCCGCGTCGACGTGTTGTATGAGCAATGCCTGCAACATCGGCCGCGCTATGCCGTGGTGGGATTCGACCAGGATGTGGCCGGCCTGACGGCGCGCCTGCGCGCGGCGGGCGTGCAAACTGAAGTTCTGGCCGGACCACAGGCACTCGAATTCGTCGCGGCCCTGCCGGAAATCGATGCAGTGATGGCCGCAATCGTCGGTGCCGCCGGCCTGCAGCCGACGCTCGCGGCCGTGCGTGCCGGCAAGCAGATTCTGCTGGCGAACAAGGAAGTGCTGGTGATGGCCGGTGCGCTGTTCATGGCTGAAGTCAAAGCCCATGGCGCGGCCTTGCTGCCGATCGACAGCGAGCACAATGCGGTGTTTCAGTCCTTGCCTGCAAACTATTTGGGCGAACCAGCTGGGGCAGGCGTTAGCCATATCCTGCTGACGGCTTCGGGAGGGCCGTTTCGCACCACACCGCTCGATCGTCTCAAAACCGTCACCCCGGACGAAGCCTGTGCGCACCCGAACTGGTCGATGGGCCGCAAGATTTCCGTCGATTCCGCGACGATGATGAACAAGGGTCTCGAGGTCATCGAGGCACACTGGCTATTTAACGTCGCACCGGAGCAGATCGAAGTGGTCGTTCATCCGCAGAGCGTGATCCACTCGCTCGTGCAGTATGTCGATGGCTCGGTCGTTGCCGAACTCGGCAACCCCGACATGCGCACGCCGATCGCCCATGCGCTGGCCTGGCCGGAGCGCATCGCGGCCGGCGTCGCGCCGCTCGACCTGCCGGCCATCGCGCAGCTGAATTTCGAGCAGCCCGATTTCGAACGTTTTCCCTGCCTCGCGCTGGCCTTTCGGGCACTGCGGGCCGGGGGCAACGCCGCTGCTGTCCTGAATGCCGCCAATGAAGTGGCGGTTGCCGCCTTCCTTGATGGTTGTTTGCCATTCCTTGGCATCGCCGAGGTCATTTCTGCGACGATGGATGTCATTCCTGTCGAGGACATGCCTGACCTTGCCGCGATTCTGGCCGTCGATGCGCAGGCCCGGTCCGTGGCTACTGAACAAGTGGCGCGCTGGCGGAAATGAGTTTCGAAGGCGCTTTCTGGGTGGTCGGTGCATTCGTGCTGGCCCTCGGCGTGTTGATTACGGTCCACGAGTTGGGCCATTACCTGGCCGCGCGCCTGTGCAACGTGAAGATCCTGCGTTTCTCGGTGGGTTTCGGCAAGCCGCTCTGGCTGCGCCGTTTTGGCCGCGACCAGACCGAGTGGGTGCTGGCGGCCTTTCCACTGGGCGGTTATGTGAAGATGCTTGACGAGCGCGAAGCCGAGGTGAACGAGCAGGAATTACCGCGCGCCTTCAACCGCCAAAGTCTCGGCAAGCGCAGCTTCATTGTCGTTGCCGGTCCGCTGGCCAACCTGCTGCTGGCGGTTGTGCTCTACTGGTTCCTGTTTTTGTCCGGCGTCGAAGAGCCGCGCCCCATCTTTGGTGCGCCCCCGGCGGGTACCTTGGCGGCAGAGTTGAAAGTCGGCGCTGGCGAGACGGCACGCAGCGTGTCCGGCAAGCCGGTCGCGACCTGGACAGAACTGCGTTGGGAAATCCTCCGGCATGTGCTGGACCGCGACACGGTGGTGCTTGAAACTGTCAATCCACAAGGCAATATCGAATTCCATCGTTTCGATTTTGGCAGGCTCGACACGGCCGTGCTGGATGGCGATGTGATGCAGGCGCTTGGGCTGCAGTTGCAGCGGCCTGAGTTGCCCGCGGTCATCGGTAATGTGCAGGCCGGCTCGCCCGCGCTGCGTGCCGGCGTGCAGGCCGGCGACAAGGTTGTCGCCATCGACGATCGGCCGATGGCTGGCTGGCATGATGTGGCGACGGCGATTCGCGGCGCCGGCGCCCGCGAACTTGTCCTCGACATTGAAAGAGGCGCGGAACTCGTCCGTATTCCCGTAACGCCCGATGTGGTCGATGATCGAGGCAGGCAGGTCGCTCGCATCGGCATTGCGGTGCGCGATGTCCCCGGGTTGCGGAACAACATCATGACGACAGTCAGTTATGGCCCGCTGGAGTCGCTGCAAAAAGCGTTCGTCCAGACCTGGGATACGTCGGTGCTGAGCCTGCGCATGATCGGTCGCATGATCGTCGGCGAATTGTCGATCAAGAACGTCTCCGGGCCGGTTACGATCGCCGACTATGCAGGGCAATCGGCTCGCATGGGCAGCGATCACTATCTGAGGTTTCTTGCCCTCATCAGCATCAGCCTCGGCATACTGAATCTGCTGCCCATCCCGGTTCTGGATGGGGGGCACCTGATGTATTATCTCGTCGAACTGATCAAGGGTGGACCGCTCTCGGAACGCGCAATGGAAATTGGCCAGCAAATCGGCCTGACCTTGCTTGCTTTGCTGATGGGACTGGCACTCTACAATGACATCCATCGCTTGGTTTCAAACTGACTCTCCAACTGAGTTTCCGGCTGACGCATGAAATATTCACTTATGGCAGGTCTGGCAGCGGCGCTGATTGCGTCGAGCGCAGCCGCTTTCGATCCCTTCGTGGTGCGCGACATTCGTGTCGAAGGCATTCAGCGTACCGAGGCGGGTACCGTCTTCAGTTATTTGCCCGTCAAGGTCGGCGACACACTGACAGAAGACAAGGCAAGCCAGGCGATCAAATCGCTGTTCGGCACCGGTTTCTTCAAGGATGTGCGACTCGAGGTCGAAGGTGGCGTGCTTGTCGTGCTGGTCGAGGAACGTCCCGCCATCGCCTCGCTCGAATTTACCGGCACCAAGGCATTCGACAAGGAGAATTTGCGCAAGGGCCTGCGCGAAGTCGGACTTTCCGAATCGCGTATTTTCGACCGTTCGCTGGTCGAGCGCGCCGAACAGGAACTCAAGCGCCAATATCTCTCGCAGGGCTACTACGCCGCGCAAGTCACGACCACCGTGACGCCGCTTGAGCGCAATCGTGTCGGCATCACCTTCGCGGTCGATGAAGGCGATATCGCCAAGATTCGTCAGATCAACATCGTCGGCGCCAAAAGCTTCAAGGAAAAAGATCTGCTCGAACTCTTCAACCTGCGTACGCCGGGCTGGCTGACCTGGTACACGAAGAACGACCAGTATTCAAAACAGAAGTTGTCTGGCGATCTGGAAACGCTGCGCTCCTGGTACCTCGATCGCGGTTTCGTCGAATTCAATATCGAATCGACGCAGGTGTCGATCTCGACCGACAAGCAGGATATCTACATCACCATCAATATCAGCGAAGGCGATCAATACGCGGTGTCTTCGGTGAAACTGGCCGGGGAACTGCTGCTGCCCGAAGATGAACTGCTCAAGATGGTGACGATCAAGCCGGGCAGCATGTTTTCGCGCGAGCAGGTTACCCTGACCACCAAGGCGATCGGCGACCGGCTGGGCAATGATGGTTATGCCTTCGCCAACGTCAATGCCGCGCCGGAACTCGACAAGGACAAGAAGCAGGTTGCCTTCACGCTGTTCATCGATCCAGGCCGGCGCGTCTATGTGCGGCGCATCCAGGTGCAGGGCAACACGCGTTCGCGTGACGAGGTGGTGCGGCGTGAGATGCGCCAGATGGAGGCGGCCTGGTATGACGGCGACAAGATCAACAAGTCGCGCACCCGTGTGGATCGCCTCGGCTATTTCGACGAAGTGACGATCGAAACGCCGGCCGTGCCCGGTACGACGGATCAGGTCGACCTCAACGTCAACGTCAAGGAAAAGCCGACCGGCAACCTGATGCTCGGCGCCGGTCTGTCGAGCTCCGAAGGCCTGGTCTTCTCGGGTTCGATCAACCAGCAAAACCTTTTCGGCAGCGGCAAGCACGTCGGCGTCGGTTTCAACACCAGCAAGATCAACAAACTGTATTCGTTCTCGTACACCGATCCCTACCATACGGTGGATGGCATCAGCCGCGGTTTCGACCTGTACATGCGCGACACGGACACATCGAAACTGAACACCATCGCCACCTATGCGACCAAGTCCTTGGGCGGCGGTTTGCGCTACGGGATTCCGATCGGCGAGGACGATACGGTCAATTTCGGCATCGCCTACGACAACACCCAGATCAAGACGACGACCTACACGCCCGCCCGGTACGTCAAGTTCCTTACAGATCATGGCGATAAATATTCCGCTGTGATCGGCACTCTGGGCTGGTCCAAGAACACCGTCGACAGCCACATTTACCCGATGAAAGGTTATCTCGCTCGCCTTAACGGAGAATTGGCCTTTGGCGGTTCGATGAGTTACTACCGCGCTTCGGCTCAGTTACAGCGTTATTTTCCGATCGGGCGCAACTACACCATCATGCTGAACGGCGAGTATTCGATGGCGGATGGCTTGAGCCAGAAGCCCCTGCCATTCTGGAAATACTATTACGCAGGGGGTGTTGGGTCAGTGCGCGGCTACAAGGCTGGATCCATCGGGCCGATCGCCGACGATGCGACCAACCAGGATCGTCTCGGCGGCAAGCGCCGGCTGATCGCCAATGCCGAATTCCTGTTCCCGATGCCGGGCGGAGGCATGGACAAGTCCTTCCGCTTGGGCGCCTTTGTGGATGCGGGCAAGATCTGGGGTACGGAAAAGCCTTGGCTCGGTGACGATGGCCTGCGCTTCAGCACGGGCCTGTCATTGTCCTGGGCTTCGCCGCTCGGGCCTCTGAAATTCAGCCTGGCGCAACCGCTCAACAAGAAAGATTACGATCAGCCCCAGCGTTTGCAGTTCCAGATGGGTACGATGTTCTGAAGTCAGGAGAGAGAATGAAACGCGCAATTACATTCATGGCCCCCTTGCTGTTGGCGTTGTTCGTGACCCCAGCGCTGGCTGAGTTCAAACTCGGTTTCGTCAATGGACAGCGGGTAGTCAACGAATCGCCGCAGGCCAAACGTGCCAAGCAGAAGCTTGAGAAGGAATTCGAGAAGCGCGACCAGGAATTGCAGCAGTTGTCCAAGCGCCTTCAGTCGATGCAGGAGAATCTCGAGAAGAACGGTGTGACGATGGCCGAGAGCGAGCGACGCACGAAGGAGCGCGAGTTCAATGATCTCAACCGCGACTTCCAGCGCAAGCAGCGTGAATTCCGCGAGGACCTGAACCTGCGCCAGAACGAAGAAATGGCGGGCATTTTCGAGCGTGCCAACAAGGTTATCAAGCAGATCGCCGAAGCCGAGAAGTTCGACCTGATCGTGCAGGAGGCCGTATATTTCAGCCCGCGCATCGACATCACCGAGAAGGTGATCAAGGCTCTGAGCAGCGAAGCCGCGCCGGCTGGCAAGTAATCCACCGCGTGGCGCCGCGATGGCTCGCACTCTCTCTGAGATTGTTAGCCGCTTCGGCGGCGAGTTAAAGGGGGATGCGGGCCGCGTCGTCTCCGGGCTGGCGACGCTTGAATCGGCGACGGCAGGGCAACTGAGCTTCCTCGCGAATCCGAAGTACCGCAGCCAATTGGCGACGACACAGGCAGGGGCCGTCATCGTCTCCCCTGAAATGGCGGATGCCTGTCCTTGTGCCGCCATCATCACGTCCCAACCCTATCTGTATTTCGCCCGGGTATCGCAATGGCTGGCAGAGGGACATGCGCCTGCGCCGGGCATCCATCCGTCCGCCGTTGTCGAATCACCGCTGCCGCCGTCAGTCAGCGTCGGCGCGAATTGCTGGATCGGTGCCGATGTCGAAATCGGGGAAAACAGCCTGCTGTTTCCCGGCGTCAGGATTTATCCCGGCTGCCGCATCGGTGGTCGGGCGATCATTCATTCCGGCGCGGTCATCGGCGCCGACGGTTTCGGGTTTGCTCGCGAAGCGACGGGCGAGTGGGTCAAGATCGCCCAGACCGGCCGGGTCGTTATCGGCGACGATGTCGAGATCGGCGCCAACACGACGATCGACCGTGGCGCCCTCGAAGACACCGTGATCGAGGACGGCGTCAAGCTCGACAACCAGATCCAGGTCGGTCATAACGTACGCATTGGCGCCCATACGGCGATCGCCGGCTGCGTGGGTATTGCCGGCAGTGCCCGGATCGGCGCGCGCTGCACGATTGGCGGCGCGGCGGTCATTC
>Ga0209835_1000696_pt1 | contig 20956 bp, 17 predicted proteins | sample LakKivwa52mmetaG_FD_184138 | JGI IMG/M metagenome (GOLD analysis project Ga0209835, IMG submission 184138) | Anoxic lake water microbial communities from Lake Kivu, Rwanda to study Microbial Dark Matter (Phase II) - Lake Kivu water 52m metaG... | ecosystem: Environmental > Aquatic > Freshwater >...
GGACCGCGTTTTGGTAGCGAGGGCAGTGGATTTATGCGCCTTAACTTTGGCTGTCCCAGAAATACCTTACTGCAAGGTTTAGAGCAGCTTAGTAGCGCTTTTCACAAGATCAAAGACAAGGAAAGATCATGATACAAGAGAGAATAGAAAGTCTTTATGACAACAAACCTGCATCTTATTCAGAATTAGATTATGAGCTGTTTAGCGAGTTTATCGGCTTGCTAAATAGCGGTACTATCCGGGCTTGTGAACATCGGGAGGGCATCTGGAAGGTGAATCAGTGGATCAAAAAAGGTATCCTCTTGGGTTTTCGCATGGGTACGCTCTGCGAACAGCGTTGGGGAGCTGAGAAGGTATTTTTTGATAAGCATACCATCATGGAACGTAAGTTTAGCTTGAGTGACCAAATCCGCATCGTTCCGGGCGGTACTTCTATTCGCAATGGAGCCTATATTGCTGCCGGAGTGGCAATTATGCCTCCTGCATTTGTCAATATCGGTGCCTATGTGGATGCTAATAGCATGATCGATTCCCATGCTTTGGTAGGCTCTTGTGCCCAAATCGGCAAAAACGTGCATCTCTCTGCCGGTGCAATGATCGGTGGAGTAATAGAGCCGGTGGGCTCCAGACCGGTGATCATTGAAGATGATGTATTTGTGGGAGGAAATTCGGGCATTTACGAGGGTGTCTTGGTAAAAAGCAAAGCCGTTATAGCCTCCGGTACTATCATTACCTCTTCCACTCCGGTCTTTGATATGCGTAGTGGTACGTATCTGGGTAAAGATAGTGATGGAACCTTTCAAATCCCAGCCGGAGCAGTAGTAGTAGCCGGTTCCAGAGCTCTCAAAGCCTATCCCGATCACCATGTTTACTGTCCCATCATCATCAAATACCGGGATGAAAAGACAGATATATCTGTATTGCTCGAACAAGACTTGAGAGGCTAAAATGCTATCTCCAAGGCTCGCACAAATCGAGCTTTCTCTCATCCGCCAAGTGATGAATCAAGCCCCTCCAGATGCTATCAATATGGCATTAGGAGAGCTAAGCTATCCCTATCCAGACTTTCTCAGAGAAGAAATCCAAGCTCTGATAAAAACCCACAATCCAGCCTATACACCCAATGCAGGAATGCTAAAAGCCAGAGAAGCTATTACCTCGCAATATGATAGGCTCGATCCCAGTCGGGTTTGTATTACCAATGGTGCCGAAGAAGCAGCATTTATCATCATGTTTGCCACAATCGATAGGGGAGATATTGTAGCCATACCCGATCCCGATTATGCAGCCTATCCATCGATAGCTAAGATGCTGGGTGCAGATGTCTTGCGCCTTCCCTTTGCGGAGGGAATGCAGTCCATAGATTTTGAGCTGTGGGAATCTCTGCTCTGCCCCAAAGTCAAGCTATTGATCCTCAGCAATCCCCAAAATCCCAGTGGCTATCTTTATAGCGAGAAAGAGCTAAAGTCCATTGCCACGATCTGTAGCAACAGAGGCATTTGCCTGATCGTAGATGAAATCTATCACGAGCTATACTTTGAGCATCGACCTGTTTCTATTCATTCTATTTGGGACCAAGCCTTTGTGATCAATGGACTATCAAAATCCCATCTGCAAAGTGGGATGAGACTGGGCTGGATCATTTCTCCAGAGCAATTTTGCGAGGGGATCGTCAAAGCAAAGCAGTATATTTCCACCTGCAGCAATTGGCTGGCACAGGCATTGGTAGAAGTGGCATTGGGAGATAAGGGTCAGGACTTTGTTCAATCTTTGCGCATCCGTTTGTCTGCTGCACAAAATGCTGCCTGGCATGCTTTCCAAGAGGCAGGAATTGCTACCCTTGAGAGCAAGCCTCTTGCCACGCCATATCTGATGTTTCGTACACCTTTTGATGATCTGGAGTTTTGCCAAAGCATCTCCACACACGGAGTTATCATCGTTCCCGGAAGAGCCTTTGGGACAGTATCAAAAGGATGGGCAAGGCTCAATTTTGCCATACCAGAAAAGAACTTGCAGCTCGGTCTGCAGGTGATAGCAGACTACTGCCAAAAACATAGTCTTATTAATCGTATCTTAACCGAAGCTTAGTATAGCTTATGTAATAGGAGACCGTTATGGAACATATTCATAGCACCAAAATTGGCAAAGAAGAGATCAAGTTGTCCTTGCCCGGTCTAAAGCTCAAGACCGTGATTAGCCTCAGTGTCATCATCGCCCTCTTTATGCTCTATTTCAAAATGCCAGTACTATCCCTACGTTTTGTAGGTTGGGCAGGCAGCTTGTTTATTGTCCTGATTCCGCTAGCGCTCAATCCGCGCACTTTCAAAGCGGTAAAATTTATCTTTGTCCTGCTCTTTCTCTTCATCGTACTGGGTGGCATACTCTCATCTCCGCTCTTTAATGCCAAGCGTTATCGCAAGATGATTGGAGAAGTGAAAGTGACCGAGTTTACGGAGCTCATTTCTCCGATCAATCTGGAACAGGTGCCGATTGTGGACCGGTCTTTTGCCGCAGCTCTGGCAGAAAAGAAATTGGGAGAAGACTTTGCCTTGGGCTCTCGTGTTTCACTAGGGTGGCCCACCCGTCAAATGGTCAAAGGCAAGCTCTATTGGGTGATTCCACTCATGCACAGTGGCTTTTTTAAGTGGCTTACCAATGTTTCCGAAGGTACGCCAGGCTACATCATGGTTTCGGCGATCAATCCCCAAGACATCAGATTTGTACGCGAAGTAAATGGCAGAGCCCTCAAATTGAAGTATCAGCAAAGCTCCTTTTTCAATCAGAAATTGCATCGGCATCTCTATCTAAATGGCTTTGTAACAAAGGGATTGGGAGATTATACTTTTGAAGTGGACGAAAGCGGAGAGCCATACTGGACGGTGACTGTTTACAATCATCGCATCGGAATAGCAGCTCCGGATGGAATTGGCTTGGCAATCGTTCATGCCGAAAGCGGAGAGATCAAATACTATCCAATGCCCCAAAAAGATGGTGCCTTGGATGATAGCGCAGTACCAGAATGGGTGGATAGAATCCAACCCGCTGAATTTGTTTTGTCCCAACTTGATTGGTGGGGAAACTATGTGCGTGGCTATTGGAATACTGTGTTTGGCAAGCGCGATATGCTAATGGTAACTGAAGGTTACAACATTATCTATGGCAATGACAACCGCAACTATTTCTATACTGGAATGAGCAGCATCGGATCGGACGAAGGCACCGTGGGTTTTGTGCTTACCGATACCCGCAGTAAACAAACCCATCTCTACAAAATGTCTGGAGCCACAGAATATGCCGCGATGCGCTCCGCCGAAGGCAAGGTGCAAAACTTTAAATATCGTGCTACCTTTCCGATTTTGCTAAACATGAATGGCGTGCCCACCTATTTTATGACCCTCAAGGACAGCGCTGGCTTGGTCAAAATGTTTGCCTTTGTCTCCGTGAAAGACTTTAGTCTGGCTGGGGTGGGGGAAAACATCAAATCTGCCCGCGATGATTATCAAATGCTCCTCGCCGGTAGCAGGATCGGTTCCATGACAGAAGGTGCTTCGGAACAAAAGCAAAGTACAGTGACAGTAGCACGTATCGGCAGCGATGTCAAAGATGCCCGTACCTACTTTTACATCACCACCACCGAGCAACCCAAACGAGTCTTTGTCGCTACATCAAATCTAAGTAGCTTCTTACCGCTCACCCGTAGTGGGGATACTATCCAAATCTCCTATGTGGAATCAGGGGAAAACGAAGTAAGTCTCATTACCTTCAAAAACATCTCCGTTGGTGAATGATCATGCTAACGCATAGCCCCTTAAACGATTTTTTGGATGAGATCAAGTCTTTGCAAGCTCCTTCACGAGTGGCAGAACTATCCCGTTTTTACAAAACCGGAAAAGGTCAGTATGGCGAAGGTGATTGCTTTTTGGGCATCAGCGTTCCCTTGCAACGCAAGGTGGCACAAAAATACTATAAACTACTTACTTTGGAAGAGTATGCGATATTGCTCAAAGACCCCTTTCATGAAGTGAGACTCACTACTCTGATGATGATGGTAGCTCGCTATGAAAAGACCAAAGAAGCCCACGTCAAAGAAGAAGTCTTTTCCCTGTATCTTCATAATCTGGAATATATCAACAACTGGGATCTGGTAGATCTCAGCGCTTACAAAATCGTGGGAGCCTTCCTCTGGCAAAAAAATCACAGTATCCTGATTGAGATGGCAAAAAGTGGTCATCTGTGGACACAGAGAGTGTCCATCATCGCTACCTTTTATTTCATCAAAAGAGGGGAATTTGAGACTGCCTTTCGTATCTCCGATCTGCTACTGGATCACAAACACGATCTGATCCACAAAGCGGTGGGTTGGATGTTGCGTGAAATTGGCAATATCGACCGGCAAGCGGAAATAGAATTTCTAAACGATAGATACAACTCTATGCCCCGCACCATGTTGCGCTATGCCATCGAAAAGTTTGAAGAAGGACTCCGCCTAGCCTATCTAAAAGGGGAAGTTTAGATACTGTAGTCCAAATTTCATTGGGCGGTACCTGAAAACGATTTGAAGTTCAATTCGCATACGCAGACTATGTACCGTAGCATTCCGATGCTACGATTCTATTCAAAAACAATGCTGGGCTTTCGTTTTCGGAGCTTCGGAAAGCTCCGTTACACGCCACCCTTCCGCATGAGTCCTGTAGCCCCTTTGGCTTTGTGGATAGATAAAAAGTTTGCGATGGGCTACATGACTCCTGCTTATCCAAATCGTTTTCACGTAAGGTCATTAGAATCATTGATAGCCAGATCGCTTTGCGGTTTTTAACGCGAGGGTTAAGAAAGATGTCTTTTCACAAATGAGAGTGATTCCGGAGTTCTATGAGAACCAAAGGAGATTGCCCCCCAAAGCTACAAACCGCATGAGTCATATGAACCATTTCATCCTCTTCAAGATATTGGTTGTTATAAATTCTATCATTTTCCCCATTGTGTGCAATACGTTAACTCAAGGCATCACAAATGCTATTGCTGGAAAGATTTTCTACTCCCCCAACTAGAACAACAACTCTCCGATTATCCCTATAACTGCGATCGGCAAGGATGCACTTCATGGCGAATCTCGAACTTGCAATCATATCGTCTTCTTTTAATGTAATCACTATCAGGCGATTCTGACTATTCTGCTTAAACCAAGAGCTGAGAGCATTGTTAATGCCCTTATCTCCAAATCCATATCCGACAACTATCAATTTAGATATCTCTGTTGCTAACTTGACTCTGAAGTATCCATACAAATCCGCATGGATGGGTTTGGAGTAATCAAGCATCTTAACGATTTTTCCAGATAAAAAACTCGGCACAAAATTGTTAGAAAATCCGTTGCTACCGGGGTCATTTATGTATCTGGGGTTATTTGTTTTTATCATGCTTTGATTGTGATAATATCTATCAATCGATCCATGCAGTTTGACTATTCGAACCTTGTTTGGCGAGTGCCAAAACTTCTTGAAGTCAAAGTAGTTTAACATATCATTGTTAGGGTAGAAGCCATCGGCATACGCTATGCCCTTGATATCAAGATACTTTTCCATTAACAAATCATGATTCAAGGTGAATATATCCAACTGACCATCCAGCAAGAAATCTGGAATCACGTTCATCAATAGCTCTGATTTACTCAAGACAACATCGTGATTGTGATGTAAGAAGTGTTGCAGTATGCAGTCGATGAGTATTGTTGAATACTCTAACAATCGCTTTACGCTGACTTGGTTGTGAAACGCAAAGTATCTTATCTCTTTGAGGATGGTCCTGCTCAGAGCAGGATTTTCGTACTCATCGGTCAGACTCAAATGAAACTGCTTTATGAAATCAGCTATATCTTCGTAGTTTGGATCTGGGATTTGGTTTAAAGTCGCTTCATGGCTCAGGATACCTTGCACATGTCTCAAAAAATCGACTGCGATCTTGGCAGATATCTCTTCACACTGAAGTAATCTTGCCGGTAAACCAACATGGTAACATTGGTCGGAGTGAAGAGATGCAAACTGGTCTGATGTTAAAATCAATTCGGTAAGATCGCCAACACTAGGTAATCCAAATGGAATTGATAGCCCTGAACCTAATAGATATGCTACTTTAGGATTCATAGCTCAATCTCCTTGCTCTGTTGATCCGAAACTAAGCTTACAATCGTTTCCATATCACTTTCTGAAGGAAATCCTGTTATCTGAACATCACCGTTTTCAAGAACGTGCATTTCTATATCTTGAGGTAATTGATCCGATAAGCATAATGAGGGTCGATTCAAACAACTGCAATGCTTCTTCTCCTGTTTAGCATTCAGAACTATATGATCAGCCAAGCGTAGAACTGATGCATATTCTTCTATTTGTGGCATCGTAAACGCTGTAAAGATTAGAATTGTTAGACGAGTGCTCTCTTTTATCTTTGCCATCAGTTCAATCAGGGACTCTGCCTGCTCCAAAGGCTCTCCACCGCTGAAGGATACACCCTCAATCCCTTGGGTGCTTATGATCTTATGATAAAGGTCTTCAATAGAAATCTCATATCCACCAGCAGTCTCCTGAGCATCAGGATTGTAGCAATCAGGGCATTTCCTGCTACACCCCTGAAGCCAGATACCAAATCTCTTGCCAGGCCCATTAACCTCGGTTATCGGGATATAAGCATGGATTCTAATACTCATGTGGTTGTTGTCAGCACTTCCTGGCTATCTTTTTCTTCATCATAGACCTCGGGCTTTAGTTCCCGCTTGATTCTATCACCGAGCAACTGCTCCAGTTCATCGGCAAGAATTAGACACTTCTTGCCAGTAAAACCATCCATATCGACATTGAGTGACCCGTCAGGTTTTATTGCTATCGTAATGTTTTGCTTTTCCATGTTCCCTCACACTATCCGGGAGAGTTTGATAACTATGCTGTCATTATTCTCGCTTTCATCCACCAGGAAGAACCCCTGCTCAGATAACTTTTTCATGATCACGCTTCTAGCATATTCTCGCTTTATCCTGTTCTCAATCTTAATCACTTCGGCTTCGATGGCTTTGTTGTTTATCCCGTATATACCGCTGCCAGCAATTGAGAAATCCCCATCTGTGCCAAGAAAGAACCCAACTTCACTACCGTTAACGGGGTCTATACCTAAGAAGTCAACCGGTCTGGTTTCATAACCGTTGGATATAGTGAGCGAAGTCCCTTCTCTGATACTAAAACCAAGTTCCTTGAGAGCACTGATCAAGTGTTCACGATGCTTGATCCTCGTCTTGATGAATGTCAGGTTAGACACATAGCCTCCCTTTAAACTAATACCTCTGGATCAGATGAATCACCCAGAACTAAAGCTTCACTCGCTCGTCGAGCCCTATCCTTCGCCCAAAGTCTCAGTTCATCAACCCTTTCTTTCATGAATTTTGATAGTGGTACAGTGTTTAACATTGCTTCCAGAATATCCTTTGTTGTAAACTCATCGTCTCTTTCGAATGCGCTGTACATTGCATCTATCACAGATTGTTCAATTTCAGCACCAGTAAAACCTAAGCTCGATTCCACCAAACTTACTAGATTAAAATCCTGAGGATTTCGATCCGTTTTCGTAATATGTATTTTAATGATCTCTCTCAACTCTGTTTTGTTTGGCAGATCAACGAAGAATATCTCATCAAAACGTCCTTTTCTTAACATTTCTGGCGGCAAATTGGAGACATCATTGGCAGTTGCAACAATAAACACTGGTTTCTCTTTTTCCTGCAGCCATGTTAGAAATGTACCAAAGACTCTGGATGATGTTCCCGAATCGCCTTGTGGGCCTCCCAATCCACTAAAAGCTTTGTCTAACTCATCCATCCATAAAATACATGGAGAGATGGCTTCCGCATATTGTAGAGATTCTCTTATCTTATTTTCTGATTCGCCGACCAGAGAGCCAAACACCTTACCGATATCAAGTCTGAGAAGTGGAAGATGCCAAAGAGATGATACTGCTTTTGCCGTCAGGCTCTTACCAGTACCCTGTACGCCAAGAATTAAAAGACCTTTGGGAGTTGGAAGTCCATAGTTTCTGGCTTTCATAGTAAATGCGCTTCTTCTTTGTTTTAACCACTTCTTAAGATTATCCAATCCTCCAACTTGATCTATTGTTTCTTTGCTATGATAATACTCTAACACGCCTGACTGCTGTATGATGTTCCTTTTTTCCTCGATTATCAGATCTATGCATGACTCATCGATCCGCTTGAATTTGTACACTGATTTAGCTAACACGCGTTGTATCTGCCTTTCTGACAAACCAAGACAAGCCAGGCAGATTCGCTCGACTATAAGATCGCTGAGTTCGTTCCTTAAATTGTTTCTTGTCAGAAATCCGTTTATAATCGATGAAATCGCATCATAGCCTGGCAATGTGTCGTGAATCACGAGAAAGTCTTTTTTGACATCTTCATGAAGCTTCATAACTGGGGCTGTAATGATAACAAGTTTTTCTTGGTTTTTCCATTCTTCTGGCAAATTCCGTAAGTATCTACGGAACTTGTTTCCCAAAGCTCCTTGATCATTGAGGAAAGTATGAGCATCTTGAAGCACAAATATGCTTCGTGTCTCGGTTGCATTTGCTACCAAATACGACAACGGGTCTTTGTCCTCTTTGGCAAAGTTCCAAGTCAGTAGCTGCGTATTCGTATCATTGCAGATCGCCTTGATGTCTTTAAGTAACCTTATCTCTTCTTGTGTGCAGATGTATACAAGGCTATACCGTGATTTCAAAGCCGCTTTTATATCTTCTGAAATATTCATCTTGGTTCTCCTCTTTGGTTTTACTTCTTTACCTGGATATCCACAGAATCTGGATTGTTGTCATTGTTTATCGATATTTGGTCTGATTCTCTACATATTCTATACTGCAATATCTCCAATGCCCCAAGAATTGGGTTGCCTTTCTGAAATTGCTTGATTAATGAAGATAGAGCTACAATGTGGTTTTTATTAGCGTTTTCCCTTATTAGCTTGAGATTGTGATAAAAGACATCGTTCCATAACTGCTTGTCTGTAATAACGTTTTCTATACTTAGCAACAAAGCTACTGAGTTATACGAGCTATATGGAGAGGATTTGTTACTAATCGATATTAACAACTCATCAGGATACTGCTTAAAGTGTTTCAAGTTCTTCATCAAGAATACAACCCATTTACTGTCACTTGAAGACCAGATTCTAAACAGAGCTGCCTTTCTATGGACATCACTACCATGTACTACAGCAAGACTAACTATAGTTTCAAACGTTTGGATGTCATTCGTCTCATCACTTTCATAAAGTGTGAATATTATGTCATCTGAATCAATGATCTTATTTTTCTCTGACTCCGCTATAGTCTTTGCCTGCATAATCTTATCTACATCTCGACAGCCCTTGATTTGTTCTTCAAGCTTATCATCGATCAATCTAAGTCGTCCAAAATAGTCATCAGTGATCACACTATCAGGTAATACATCCTGTAATACTAGAGTAACATCGCCATTGTTCCACTCTTTTTCAATCTCATTCTCTAGATTATTATGACTGCAGAATGAGAAAAGTCTCGCGTCAAAGAGCTTTGCAAGTTCTTCCTCTTTGTCTTTCAGATAATGCTCTACCTCGCTTCTATTTGAGGCTGTTTTAATCAGATCAAGATACTTGGTTTCGATCCCCTCAGTATGTGAGTTATATGAGTTAACGGTCTCAATTTTCGATACACTCTCTTTAAATAAAAGTGGATTCACCTTATAAGCAAGCATTAGAGAGTAATAATTCTTCTTTTCCAATCCAAACTGAACAAGATCTTGGAATATTGATTCACCGATTTCAATATCCACAGAATAAAAGACCCAATACCATGTATCAACCACTAGATTGTGAAGTTGTGTCTTGACATCAATATATAACTCTGGAATTACTTCGAACTCCGGTTCTTCAAGAATCTCAATTTCTACCGCATCTCGATGCCAAGGTTCTTCCCAATCTTCAAAATCATCCATGTTTATAGTTAGGACAACAGATTCTGGATCAATAGGCAAAGTTTCGAAGCTAAATTTTTGATGTTCCCTATCCAACTCTCCGAGTATTATCTCCGAAAGAGCCTTTGCGGTAGTCTTCGATACTACCGCAAACCGAGCCTCAGGGCTCAATGCTGATAGACACAACACCCTAATAGATGGGGCTTTATTTCTGTAAATATTGGAAAAGAAATTTGTTATGATATAATCAAAGTGTTCTGTACTCTTCAATTCCCATAGATTAGGAATTGCATTGTTTTTAATGAGTGCATCCACAGCATGCTGCTTGACTTTTTTATCATTTACTCCACGGATTATCTCAACTAACAGCTCGTTATCCATGTTGGCGAGAGAAACAAGATGCTCGGTAACTATAGTATGGAATCGTTTTTCTTTTATAGACTTTAACTCGGAGACTGCTTTTAACTCTGCAAGTTTATCAATGACTCGTAACTTTATAGCATCTTCAGATACTACTTGGTAAAGATACAATAAACTACTGGAGTCTGTTTGTTTTGATTCAAGAAAGTAACCTGTGATTTCTCTAATAGAAGAACTGCTTAGTGAAGTACTCCCCAGTAAGTCGATTAAAGCCTTATCCGCTTTAATATCACAAAATCGAGATATGATCTGATCTTGGATTGTTCCAGGCTCTGCTTGGTGATACAGGGCAGATAGAATAGCGGTATCATCTGTTGAGGAACATACTGTTAGAGCTATCTTGATGTAATGATCTGCAGGCACGTTTTCGCTATTCAGAACCTTAATAAGTGAGTTTAAATCACCTGAAGAACACAATTGATCAACGTATTTGATGGCAATGTTCTTGTTATGAAAGGTTAGGTATAACTCTGCAAGACTTTCCGCATCAGTTTTCGACTTCTCAAACAAATAATCATCAATTTTTGAAAACAGCTCAGACTCAAGGTTATCATGGTTTAGCAATTGTATTAGATCATGATCAGAACTCACCTCTAGTAAACGATCAACTATGACGGCTCTTTGGGAAACATTAAGAGACTTCCCAAAGAGGTTCTTAAGTTTATCGGCATCATCTAAATAAATACTTGTCAGAGCATTGAATACAGAGGTCTTTATGGGCATGCTTATGTTGTTAGCATCGAGAAGAATTGTTAAACTACCAGTATCTGAAATGGTGATAAGTTTTTCAATAGTGATTTGATGTACAACTGCTTCATTTGAAGATATTGCGATGTTACAAATCTCGTCTGGTGATAAGATGTCTTCTTGTAACAACAAGCTGATTATGTTATGCCTGACTTGTGGGTCCAATTGTTTATTTCCTAGGCATCCTGCAATGACTTTCCATTCCCTTTGATCTTTAAGGTGATTCAGCGCTAGAACCTGGACATCCTTATCTGAAGAGTTCGTTAGAATCAATCTGAGTGTTTGGGGTGTAGATGTAAGCTTTACCAACACTTCTGCTATTGCCCTATCCGAGGTTTTTTGATAAAGGGCAGTCAATTGTTTAATCCCCCTAAGTTCAGTTAATCGATTAACGATTCTTACCTGTAACTCTCTGTCTATATTCTGGATGAATAAATCAACCAATTTGTCTGGATTATCCTTGGCAAACCAATACGATATGCTCATTATGACAACCTCGCGATAACTCTATCCTTGATCAGCACCGAGTTTGTTTTTAAATCTCGAATAAAAATCCTAAGCAATCTCTCAGTATCTACTGAAAAAATGACTTCTAACCTATCTTCCCCCCTTACTGAAGGTGGGTCGATAATGATAAACTCGGGATTTTTTGGATTCAGTGGTAATCTCCTCTCAAGCACCGCTGCAGAGGACATCTCAGTCATAAGATTATCATATCCATCAATATAGGTTCCACTAAGATCAGATATCTGGTTCTTCTGTCGAGCTATTTCGAATACTTTGAGAGCGGCTTTAGTTTGCCCACTGAATGGTAGTGCAATCATAATCCTTTTTACATTATAAGCAGGGAACTGTGTGCCCTCTGGTACCACTATCTCATAATCAAAAGTGTTACTTTCTTGATTCAGGTATTGCAGAGCATAGTAATGATGCAAGAAATCCTCAACAATTTTATCATTTAAATAATTCGCGGCACCTCGAACAACAGCTCCGAAGGGATCATTTCCTCTGATTTTATCTGGGAAGTTCATTTCAATAATCTCTTTAAAGGCAGGTATTTGAGAAGAGCCCCCAACAAGTAATACTTGTGATATATCCCGCTTTCGAATCCCATTTTCATAGGCCAGATCAAGAGCATTATCAATGGAGTTTTGAATGATTGTGTTAAACTTATTCCTAGCGAGTATTTCTGCAAGTTGGGTAATATCATACTTTGCTGAGAGTGTGAATTCTCCATCAGGATCGTAAAACGATATCTCACCACGCTCTGTTTTGCATAGATGTATCTTCAGTTTCTCTATGCTCTTTCTAAGCCCCTCATCCTCGCTGTATCTTGATAAACTGGACTCTAAACCATTTGATGTAATAAAGTGCTCTATAATCCAGTCGTCTATATCCGAGCCTCCGAAGTTAAGCCCTGATTTGCCCAATACTTTAACAGCGGGTTCGTTATCTCTACGTGTTAGTTTGACAATAGAAATATCAATCGTACCGCCGCCAAAGTCAATAATCATATATGGTTTATCATTTGATAATGCAGTTTCGTAACCAAGGGCTGCTGCTGTAGACTCATCTAATATGTGGTAATTTGCAATGATCGTTTTTTCGCAGACTTCATCGATTATCGCTCTGTAAGTATCAAAGCTATCTACTGGGACAGTAAAGACAATGTTGCCAATTTCGCTTTGTGAAAACCGATAACGAATTGCATTAATCAGATAGTCGAGGAAATCTTTCGTAGCTTGATTGTATGAGATGTCCTTCCCAAGAATTTTTCTATACCGAGATGATGTGGCTAATCTCTTCATTCTTCTGATAATGTGTTTTTCCGATAGCTTTTCAGTCTCGACACCTATAAGTTTTTGTACCTTACCATTTTCTGAATAATACCCAATTGCTGAGGGAATCAAATCAATATCTGATATTTTCGTGCTAATGCCAGGCAAAGACATGACTATTGGATTATCCTCGAAGGTGGCAACGAGCGTGTTGGTTGTACCAAAATCTATCGCTATGTTAATTTTCTTTATTTCCATACATTTCTAAACTCGCGTAACATGGATTTTTGCATAACATCAGCGAGCATTAGCGAATACCGACTATCAAACAAGAGGCACCATTAAGGAGGCATATCAAACGGATGATTGACACCACTATCTGATTTCTGGATAACAGATCTCCAGTAGGCTTAATCCGATTACTTAGTATCTCAAGATTCAAGTTTTGTTTTTGAGCCACTCATCACCTCGTCCGCCCCGCCTTGCCGCATCCAAACATCAACTTCGTCTGTTTTAAACTTCCAGAGTTCGCCCAGTCTGTGGGCTGGCATGCCTTTTTCTTTTACCCATTTATACACAGAGTCCTTGGTGATGCCCAAGTATTTGCTAATTTCCGTCACGGAAAGCCATCTGTCATCCACGGTCAACTCCTTGAACTATCCGTCAATAATGCCATAAGCGGTACTCGGTGTCCGTAGATATAACAAGTACCAACCTCTGGCAAACACTGCTTTTCACACTAAAAACTGGGCTCAAATTTTGTCAAAGTATTTGTTAGCCTCCTTGAGTCCTTTGCGACGGATTGTCAGGATACACGTAAAAAGTTTTTATTACGTAAATGACTCCTGCTGAGAGTTCCGGAACACCAGATTTATCTGTCCGGTACTACCACTTTTAAGTGGTTTTTGGGGTTCTTGCTACAAAGCTCTGATATATGCTATGCATCAATGACACTAACCTTGCGTAACTTATAGTACCAGATGAATCTGGCACACCCGACCGTCTAAAGACGGTGTTCCACGCCACCCTTCCGCATGAGTCCTTTGCGCGATATAGCTTGGGTATCAAAACACTTTCGGTATAGGCGCAAAAGACTCCTGCTTGATTGTATATCTACTTCATCAACAGCATTTTCCGGGTTGAGACGAGATTGGTAGTACTCATTTTGTAAAAATACACACCGGAGGACACTGATAAACCCTTGTCATCAGTACCATTCCAGACAACGGAGTGCTGACCTGAGGCAAAGCTATCTTTGATCAGAGTTTTGACTCTTTGTCCCTTGATGTTGAATACCTCGATGGTTACCGGACTCGCTTGGGGTAGGGCAAAGCTAATAGTTGTTTGTGGATTAAAGGTATTGGGGAAGTTTTGCATGAGTTTTGCTGCCATAGAAGGGATTTCCTCTTCAGGAGCAGCAAGAGATGAAACATCATACTTTTGCAGATACAAGCCCAAGAAATCTTCTCCATCGTCAGGACAACGAGAGAGCATGCGCAACTTAGTTTGATTCCATACAATGTACCCAGTAGTCCCAAATGCTTAATTTATCAATACCAATTTCTGATGTGCAGAGCATATTACTCCGTTTTATGGGAAATGTTTCGAGTGCTATGACCCATCCGAAAGACTGATGTTTCTGGATTTGAAACCATATCCGAGGACATCGTTGACATCGGTAACGATCATAAAGGCATCTGGATCAATGTCTTTGACGATATCTGTAAGGATGGGAACCTGCCTTCTGTTCAATACGCAAAAGAGGATGGTGATTTCTCTTTTGTGCAGACCGCTGAGTCCTTTGAAGAAGGTAACGCCGCGCTCCAGTTTTTCAAAGATTTCATTGCGGATTTCATCCACATAATTGGAAATGATATACACACCTTTGATATAGGGAAGCCCTTCACTGGCAAGATCGGTGATCTTGGTAGTGATAAAGAGGTTTACATAGCCCCAGATGATGAGCTTGAGGTCTTGAAAGACAAAACCAACACTGAGGATAATAGCAGTTTCGACGATCCAATATCCGGTTCCTATGGATATGCCGGCTTTTTGTTTAATGAGCGCCACCGGTATATCCGTGCCACCCGTAGAGCCTCTGAAACGGAAGATCAAGCCGATCCCCAATCCCAAAAGAACAGAGCCGGCAATAGCTGTTAAAAAGATATCATTGGGACCCAAGAGGGCATAGGTGAGCCTGCCATTGATGATATATGTATATTGGGCAAGATCGGAGATAAAGCCCATTTTGTGTAGGTTTCCGAGGTTAAAAAGGTCTGTCATGATGGCTGTCATGAGCATGCCAAAGAGGGATTTTCCGCCAAAGGATTTGCCAATGAAGATAAAGGAAATCACAAAGAGCGGGATGTTTATGACGATCATGCTGATACCCACAGGGATGCCGGAAAAGTAATTGACGATCTGAGAAATCCCCGCCACGCCACCTGGGGCGATATTGTAGGGAATCAAAAACCAGGCATACGCCATACCAAAGAGCATGGCAGCAAGGATGATCCCAATTGATCTGCCTAACTCTCTACGCAGATTGATCTTGTGTTTTTTTGACATCTATAATCTCCTAATCTCTTGACGAATTTGGCAAGCTAAAAAACATAATCCTCACATTGCATGATAAGGAAGCAGATATGAAGATCGATATTAGAGTAAACGGGATCAAAACCCAGATTATAGAAGCAGAAGAACCGCAAAGCATCCGGGACACAATCAAAGACCTTGAGCTTGATCCGCATAGCATTTTGTCCTACAAAATAAACCACACGCTATATGTCAATGATGAATATCTTTTAGACCGTGATACACTGGTCAATTGCATCACCTACAATCACCCCGAAGGCTATCGTATCTATCAGGATTCTACGATCTTTATCCTCGCCAAGGCGCTATACAACATCTTTGGCAGGGAGCATACCTTGGTAGTGGAGCATTCTATTGCCGATGGAGTCTTTTGCGAGATGTTCAATACGCAAACGCTTACCGAGCAGGATTGTGCCAAGATCAAGCGGGAGATGCTCTTAATAGTAGAAAATGATATTCCGATAGACAAGATCGAGATCAAGACCGAAGAGGCGATTGAAATCTTTGATGCCATGGGTAGAAAGGACAAGATCAAAAACCTCAGCTACAACTATCGCAAGACCACCTCCGTCTATCGCTGTGGCAAATATTACGATAGCTACATCCGTCCTCTGGCAGACCGAACCGGTATGATCCGGGAATTTGATCTGTTGTATCATGCACCAGGTTTCATCTTGCGTTTTCCCACTACCAAGGATTGTAAAGTAGCGGTTCCCTTTGAATTTCCAAAGAAAATTTTTGCCCTGCACCAAGAGCATGATAAGTGGCTGGATATCCTTGGTGTACATACTATTATGGATGTAAATCATTTGGTCGATGATTATGAAATATCCCAGTTTATCCTCGTCGAAGAGGCACTACACGAGAAAAAGATTTCCGAAATAGCTTCCGGCATCTCTGCGAATAAAGATGTAAAGCTGATCCTTATTGCTGGTCCCTCTTCCTCGGGAAAGACGACCTTTGCCAAAAGGCTATCTGTGCAACTGCAAGCATGCAAAATTACGCCTATCATCATTGGCATGGACGATTACTTTGTGGACCGGACAAAGACACCCCGCAAGGAAGATGGGGATTATGATTTTGAATCCATCTATTCCCTTGACTTGGAATACCTAAATATGCAAATGGGTGCGATCTTGCGCGGAGATGAAGTGGAGCTTCCTACTTATGATTTTACCAGAGGTGTACGCAAACGTAGCAATCACAAGGTAAAACTGCGCAAAAACGATGTCATTGTGATGGAAGGTATTCACGGTCTAAACGATATGTTGACCCAGTCCATAGCTCCTCAAAACAAAGCCAAAATCTATGTCTCTGCCCTCAACCAACTCAATATCGACAATCACAATCGCATCCCCACTACGGATTGCCGGTTGATCCGCAGAATCGTAAGAGACCATCAATATCGTGGATACTCGGCAGATGAAACACTCTTGCGTTGGATCGATGTGCGTGCCGGCGAAGAAAAGAACATCTTCCCCTATCAAGAAAATGCAGATTATATGTTTAATAGCAGCCTCACCTATGAATTGGGTGTATTTAGGAAACACGTCTGGAAGCTCTTGCACACGGTGCCCAAAAATTCCTCTGCGCAAACCGAATCCAAACGTCTGCTTTCCCTGCTTTCACATATTACCGATATTCCGGATGCCTTTGTGCCCTTCAATTCCATCATTCGCGAGTTTACCAATGGCTCTGTCTTCAAGTACTAAGAAAGTGAGTATAGGTTGAACAAAATCCATATTCTCAGTGAAGAAGTAAGAAATCAGATAGCTGCCGGTGAGGTGATCGAAAGACCGGCTTCGGTGGTCAAAGAATTAGTAGAAAACTCGCTTGATGCCGGAGCGAGCCAGATCAATGTCTGGATCGATAACGGCGGTAAGGACCTCATCCAAGTAGTCGATAATGGCTGTGGAATGACTGAGGATGAAGCACTTTTGGCGATGGAAAGGCATGCCACCAGTAAAATCCGTACCACAGAAGACATTGTACAGATTTCATCTTTGGGTTTTCGCGGGGAAGCGCTACCCAGCATTGCCTCGGTAAGTAGATTTACTTTGATCAGCAAAACTGCCGAAAGTGATTTGGCAGTACGCATTGAGTATAACGATGGTAAGCATTACGAGGTGGGCAAGACATCTTCCAATACCGGTACTGCGATTACCGTGCGCAATCTCTTCAAAAACCTGCCCGCGCGCCGAAAATTTCTCAAGACTGCAACCGCTGAGCTGAGGCATATCCTCAAATACTTCCATTATCAGGCGATTCTCTATCCCTCGGTGGGGTTCAAGCTCATGGTCGATGGCAGGGAAAAGCTAAATTTTACTCCGGTCAACGATCGGGTCTTGCGGATGGCGGATGTCTTTGGCAGTGGCTTTTTCACTAGCGATACCATACCCATTGCCTACAATCAGGAAGCCTATGACCTGAGCGGTTTTATCTTTGGGCTGGAAGATTTTAGCGAACGCTTTGTCGAGACTCAGTACGTTTTTATCAATGGCAGATTTGTGAACGACAAGACCGTTAAGCATAGCGTAAATACTGCGTATAAACCCTTCATCCAAAAGACGCGTTTTTGGCAAAAAGGCAGTACCCCGCCCTATATCCTCTTCTTACAAATTCCACCCCAAGATATCGATGTAAACGTACATCCAGCAAAGCAAGAGGTTCGCTTCAGAGACCAACAGCGCGTGCATAGCATGGTCTTGCAAACTCTTACCAATGCCCTTACCGAGTATGAGGAACACAAGTTTAGCTCTGCCAAAGCCAAATTTGAAGACCTGTCCAGCTATCAAAAAGCCACACCCATTGAACTGGAGCTTTTTAAGCGTAGCGTCCATATCCCAAAGTATTCAGAATACAAAAAGGAACATGAAGAGCTTTATCAAAAAGATTTCCTAGTTCAGGAGACCATACAAGCAAAGCCACAGTCCATCCCCTTTGTCAATACCGATAAAGTAGATAATAGCGAACAATTGGAGCTTTTACCGGATCTTCCCAATGATAGCTTGAACTTGTCATATCTACTCAAGAATGAAGAAGACTATATCAACCCTTGGCAATTGCACAATAGCTATATCTTTATCCAAGTGGAAGATGGACTGGTTGCCATAGATCAGCATGCCGCACATGAACGCATCATCTATGAGAAGCTGATCCAACGTGCCCACGGAGCTCCTCCACTGCGGCAGGCATTGGTGCTGCCACTGGTCATAGATATCCCGCCCTTTATTGCCATTGTAGTAAAAGACTTGGTGGACAAGAATTTGGAGCTCTTGCAAAAGATCGGTTTTGGGATCAAGAAATTTAGTGGTAACTCACTGGTGATCGAAGAAATACCGGCAGAACTGGATGATTGGCAGGGCGGTCAGTTGTTTATCGAAATTCTCAAGCAACTCGAAGAAGAAATTGAGATCAATAGCGATTTTCGGGATAGTCTGGCAAAATCTATCTCCTGCAAAGCTGCTATCAAAGCCGGTAAAATGCTCAGCCGCAAAGAAATGCTCAATCTGATCAATGATCTCTTTGCCTGCCACACGCCCTATTTTTGTCCGCATGGAAGACCCTTGATTATCAAGATGACCTTAGCGGAATTTGAGAAGAAATTCAAGCGCACCTTATGATCCCAATTGTCATCATTGAAGGAGCTACGGCAGCCGGTAAATCCAATCTTGCCATAAAGCTGGCTCTGGAGATGGATACCCAGATCATTTCTGCCGATTCGCGACAGGTATATCGCTGGCTCAATATCGGAACGGCAAAGCCAAGCGCAGCGGAACAGGAAGAGGTAAAACATCATCTGATCGATGTCATTGATCCCTGCCAGAACTTTGATGCGGGTGCTTTTGTAGCTGAAGCGGATAGGATAATATCTGATCTTAACCAGCAATCAAAGATACCAATAGTCTGTGGCGGTACGGGGCTCTATGTAAAAACCCTTCTGGAGGGGCTCTTTGCCTGTCCACCCATTCCCAACCAGATCAAAACGCTGATGCACGAGCGTTTTAACAGCGAGGACTTGACAGCATTGTACCATGAGCTAGTGGATATTGACCCAGTTTTTGCCGACAAGATCAGCGCTCAAGATGCCCAACGTATCCGCAGGGGCTTGGAAGTCTATATGGCTACAGGAAAAGCGATTACGGAGCATTGGCGAGAGCAAAGACAAAAACAGCAATACCTCCCATACAGGATATTGGTATATCGAGACAGGGCAGAACTGTATCAGCGGATCGAAGCGCGTTTGCATCTGATGCTGGAAAGTGGACTATTGGACGAAATCCGAGCTTTGTTAGAGACCGGCTACAAAGAGGATTGCGCGGGGCTCAAGACCATGGGCTATAAAGAGTTTATCCCATATCTAAAAGGGGAGCAAAGCTTGGAGCAATGCTATGCTTTGGCAGCTCAACATACCCGCAATTATGCCAAAAGACAAGAGACCTGGTATCGCAAATATGATTTTCATTTGACATTAGCAGCAGAAGAGATTAGTATATCAATTGTTAGGGAAAGCATACAGGAATTCCTAAAAAGTGGATTCCCCTGCTTTTCACAATAAGCTCCCAATTACAGCTTTGACTTAGCGCCAGACTCCAGACAGATGTTTTGCGTTTTAGTGATCATAAGAGCTGCTTAGGTTGTGGGGCACTAGATAGATAAACTATAGCAGCAGAAGGAAATATGAAAGTCGTTGCCAGAGTCTTTGAGTATGAGATTTTTGAGCCGGAAATCCAACGGGAAAAGGAAAAACTGGTTCGCCAAAACCTGTGTTTAAGTGAAGTACAGCTTCTCCAGAGTGCTCTTGCCAGAGTAATAGACAGGTATCTCTTGCTTCATGAAGCGCATCATCTCAAGATCAGCGTGTGTGATGAAGAATATGAGAGTGCACTGTTAGAACTCTTTGACATTGTCGATTCGGTGGATAATATCGAAGAGTTATTGGCAATTGAGGGTATGGCAGGAGCGCACATCGAAGCCCTCATCCGCAATAAAATTACCATCAAAAAGTATCTCCAAAGCCTCTGCTGCCAAAACCCCGATATCGATGATGAGCGGGTAAGAGCTTTTTATGAGGAACAAAAGCAGTATTTCTACGGCGAGCAGGAGATTCGTGCCTCGCATATTCTGATCAAAGGCTTGGGTGAAAATTCCCGCCTCAAAGCAGAAGAAATGCGTAAACAAATTACTACACCAGAGCAATTTATCGCTCAAAGCTCTAGCTGTTCGGATTGTCCCTCCAATGCCAAGTGTGGGGACTTGGGATATTTTAAAAGAGGCACATTGCTCCAAGAGATCGAGGATGTAGCATTCAATCTCAAGGTGGGCGAAATCAGCCGCGCTTTTCCCACTTCCTATGGCTATCACATCCTCATGGTTACAGATATCCGAACAGCGCAAGCCATCCCCTTTGAGG
>Ga0209835_1000697_pt1 | contig 20956 bp, 18 predicted proteins | sample LakKivwa52mmetaG_FD_184138 | JGI IMG/M metagenome (GOLD analysis project Ga0209835, IMG submission 184138) | Anoxic lake water microbial communities from Lake Kivu, Rwanda to study Microbial Dark Matter (Phase II) - Lake Kivu water 52m metaG... | ecosystem: Environmental > Aquatic > Freshwater >...
ATTTTCTTTCATCAATCGGCGCAGCGATGTCGGGACTGGATTTACTTGTTAAAGCAACGTATCAATTACTTGATTTAGGAACTTTTTTCACCGTCGGAGCCGACGAATGCCGCGCTTGGACGTTTCACCACGGCATGAAAGCGCCTCAATGCGCCGGCGTGATTCATACCGATTTCGAACGGGGATTTATCAAAGCCGAAGTATATCATTATGATGATATAATGAAGTATAAGAGCGAATTGTCGGTCAAAGAAGCCGGTAAACTTCGCCTTGAAGGAAAAGAATACGTCGTCAAAGACGGCGATGTGATGTTCTTTAAATTCAACGTTTAGGAATTTATGTATCGCATTGGAATGAGCCGTGACATCCACCGTCTCGTCAGTAACCGCCCGTTATGGATCGGCGGTGTTTTGATTGATTACGAACTCGGGTTTGAAGCGCACTCCGATGGAGACATCGTGATACACGCTCTGACCGAAGCTTTACTAGGATCACTGGCTTTAGGTGATTTGGGGACGCACTTTCCCAACACCGATATCGCCTATAAAGACAAGCAATCATCGTATTTCCTCCGTTATGCCGATCGCCTCGTCAAACAGCGCGGTTACAAAGTCTGCAACATTGATATTCAAATCACGCTCGAGCGACCAAAAATTAACCGATACATTGCTCAGATGATTGAAAATATCTCGACTCTACTTGGAATCACTCCCGACCAAATATCGATTAAAGCCGGCACCAACGAAGGCATGGGCTACATCGGACAAGGCTTAGCAGCTGAAGCCACATGCGTCGTGCTTGTTGAAAAGACAGTCGGCGACAAACATTAGGAATAACTTTATGGATTCAATCGCTCTTATAAAACAAGAACTATATCTTGCATTAAGCAAAATCGGACATCAAATTCAAACTGATGAAATCATCATTGAGCAAAGCAAAGATGCTGCTCATGGCGATTTTGCCACAAATGTGGCCATGCAGCTGAATCGCACATTACGCAAAAATCCGCGCCATATCGCTACGGAAATCATCGCCAATATTGATCAAACGCGCTTTGAACGCATTGAAGTCGCCGGTCCTGGCTTCATTAATTTTTTCATGAAGGCCGAGTCGTTAGCGGGAATAATCTCCAAAATAATCAACCAGGGCGAAGCCTATGGTTCAAGCCATGTCGGACAAGGAATCTCCGTCAATGTCGAGTTTGTTTCAGCCAACCCGACCGGCGCTCTCCACCTCGGCCATGCTCGAGGGGCGGCGCTTGGCGATGTGATTGCCCGGTTACTAAGCAAAGCCGGTTATCAAGTCACGAAAGAGTTTTACGTCAATGACGCGGGCGCGCAAATCAACAATCTCGCCCAATCGATTTATGCTCGCTATGCCCAGTTATTCGATGTCGCGGTTGAGCTACCGCCAGATGGATATCATGGCGAAGACATCAAAAACATCGCCGCCGACATTAAACGGGAAGTCGGCGATTTTTATCTTGGTCATTACGACGAAGCCTTTTTTAAAACCGAAGGCATCAAACGGGAACTGGCAATCATCAAAGATGATTTATCGCTTTTCCGCGTCGAATTTGACAAATTCAGTTACGAGACATCGATTCGGACACCCGAAACAATCCAAAGCGTCTTTGATCGGCTGGCAGAGCACATCTACGAACACGAAGGGGCAATGTTTCTAAGAACGACCGAATATGGCGATGACAAAGACCGCGTTATCGTCAAAAGCGATGGCACATATACCTATTTCTTGCCCGACATCGCCTATCACCTTGATAAGATCGAACGGGGCCACCGCCACCTGATTGATATTTTAGGTGCCGACCATCATGGTTATATATCGCGCATGAAGGCGGCATTAGCAATGCTGGGTCATCCTTTGGACACGCTCGAAATTGAAATATTACAAATGGTCCGCTTGATCAAAGATGGTCAAGAAATGAAGATGAGCAAACGAACGGGCGTCGGCGTCACGCTGAAAGAACTTTGTCAAGAAGTCGGAGTCGATGCCACGCGTTATTTCTTTGTGGCGCGCGCCGCCTCTTCCCATCTTGATTTTGATCTTGATTTAGCCACCAGCGCCTCAAGCGCCAACCCGGTTTATTATGCCCAATACGCACATGCGAGGTTATCGAGCCTTCTAGATGCTGGAGCTGAAATTGGCTATGACGATACAGGCATCGGACTCGATACGATTGAAGAAAAGCAGTTGCTCCGCCACCTTGAAAGTTTTGAGACTGAAATCATTGACGCCGCCCAGGCACGCGCCCCATACAAAATCACAAATTATGTGCAAAAACTTGCAAGTTTAACCCATAGTTTCTATACTATATGTCGTGTCGTCGATAAAGAAAATATTTCTTTATCAAAGTCGCGTCTCGCGCTTGTGCGCGCTAGCCGCATCGTGATGGCAAACGCACTGGCGCTACTTGGCGTTTCCGCGCCTGTAAAAATGTAATAAAGGGGATCTACCATGGTCGAAAAATCAATGCTTGACGTCGCTTACGAACTGATCGTCGCTAAAGGCGAACCAGTTTCCTTTAAAGATATTTGGTCGAAAGTTCTTTCCCAGCTGCCAGCAACTCCCGCCGATCGCGTCGCGCGCTTTTATACGAACATGACGCTTGATGGCCGCTTTGTCGCCCTTGGTGGCAATATGTGGGACCTGCGTAGCAAATACACGTTTAAAGAATTGTATGAAGACGCCCGTGGTGTCTTCCGCGATGTCGAGGAAATCGAAGAAGAAAAAGAAATCAATCCATTTGAAGAACCCGAAGAAGAGTTGTTAGACGATGAAGAAGTCGAAGTTGACGACGAAGAAATCGAAAAAGAAGTAGAATAATATTCTAAAGGAGAATATTGAATATGCCATTAGTCAGCATGAAAGAGATGTTAATCAAAGCCCGTAAGGAACACTACGCCGTCGGTCAGTTTAACATCAATAATCTTGAATGGACGCTCGCAATTCTTGATGAATGCGAAGCGATACAAGCTCCAGTCATTCTCGGCGTCAGTTCCGGCGCTGCCAAATACATGGGCGGTTACAAAATCATCGCCGCGATGGTCAAAGCCATCATTGAAGAACGCAAAATCACGATTCCAGTCGCTCTCCATCTCGATCATGGCGAAAGTTTCGAACTTTGCAAAACGGCAATCGATGCCGGTTTTACCAGCGTTATGATTGATGCTTCGCACCATCCGCTTGAAGAAAATATCACGATGACAAAACAAGTCGTTGAATATGCTCACGCCCGCGGCGTTTCGGTGGAAGCCGAACTCGGACGCGTCGGCGGTCAAGAAGACCATGTCGTAGCCGAAACTATGTATGCCGTTCCCGCCGAATGCGAAAAACTCGTGAAGGAAACAGGCATCGACTGTCTGGCGCCCGCACTTGGGTCAGTCCATGGACCATATAAAGGCGAACCGAAACTTGGATTTGACGAAATGGCGGTCATCAACAATTTGATTAAACTCCCGCTTGTTCTTCATGGTGGTTCCGGCATTCCCGACTATCAACTGAAAATGGCCATCGATCGCGGCACAGCCAAAGTAAACGTCAACACCGAATTGCAACAAGGATGGACGGCGACGACTAGAGCGTTGCTCCAAAAAGACGCCAACGTCTATGATCCTCGTAAAATTATCGGCCCTGGCAAAGAAGCGATTCGCGCCGTCGTCAAGGCTAAATGCGAAGTGTTCGGTTGTATCGGCAAAGCCAAATAAGTTATAATAAATCCTTGGCCAGTCCAAGGATTTTAATTTAAAAAATTAAAAGGAGCCCAATGTGAGCCACGACTTGCTTTTGCAACTCATTAAACGCTTTGACACGATTACGATTTTCGGTCATGTGTTTCCCGATGGCGATTGCTATGGAAGCCAAATTGGTTTAAAGGAAGCGATAAAAGCGACATTCCCCGATAAAGCCGTGTTCGCACTGGGGTCGGGTTATGAAAACTTCCATGATTTAATCGCTCCGATGGATCAAGTTGACGATGCAACAATCAGCAAATCATTAGCGCTCGTGCTTGATGTCGCCGATGCCCCGCGGATTGAAGACCAACGATATCAAACCGCGCAATTGGTTTTTAAAATCGATCATCACATCCCTCTTTACCAGTTTGGAAATCATCAATGGGTCGATACCTCGATGATTGCCGTCGCTGAAATGATTACCTCTTTTATCATTAACCATCAATTGAAACTATCGCCCCAAGGCGCAATGGCGCTGGCATTAGGTCTTATAACCGATTCGGGCCGGTTTTTATACGGACAAGTTACTAGTCACACCTTCGATTGTATGAGCCAACTTGTAAAAATGGGAGCTGATTTGCGTACGATTTACGATCGTCTTTATGAGAAATCACTCAAATCAATGTCATTTGAAAGTTACGTCTATCAAAACTATAAAACGACGCCTCATGGTTTGATCTACTGCGTTTTTAGCAAAGAACAACTACAAATATTGGAAATTTCCGCGGTCACGGCCGCTAGCCGTGTCAATTTACTTTCGAACATCCGTAATTATCCGGTGTGGGCGTTTTTTGCCGAAGATGTCAACGAAGTCCGCTGTGAATTCCGCAGCGCCGGTCCCGACGTTCAAAAAATCGCCTACAACTACGGAGGCGGTGGCCATCTGCAAGCCAGTGGTTGCCGCGTCAAACAAATCGAACATATTAATCAAATCATCGCCGACATCGACGCGATGCTAATTAGGGAGACACAAACATGAGTTGGGAAATCGAGTTGCAAGAAGCGTTGGTCGCCGGGCGTTTGGCTGCTAAAGCCATCATGGAAATCTACCAACAACCATTTGAGGTCGAAATCAAAGACGATATGTCGCCAGTGACCATTGCCGACCAATCAGCCGATGAGATCATCCGCAATTATTTAAAGTCAGTATTCCCTGACCACGCCTTCTTGACCGAAGAGTCAAGCGATGACCGCTCACGGCTTGATAATGATTTTGTTTGGATTATCGATCCTGTCGATGGAACCAAGGACTTCGTCGCTAAAAACGACGAGTTCACGACTAATATCGCCCTTTGCTATAAACATCAAATCGTCGTTGGCGTCGTGCTCGCTCCCGCGCTGGATGAAATTTATTATGCGACGCGAGGTCATGGTAGTTACCTCGAAACCCCAAAAGGAGTGCGACGCATCAAGGTCAATGACAAACTCGAAGATTTGACGGTCTTACTCTCACGCTTCCATGTGCGAAAAGAAGAATGGAACGCCATCTATAAACACGCTGATAAAATCAAACATACGGCGACTGTTGGCAGCTGTCTCAAAGCATGCCATATCGCCATGGGCAAAGCCGAAATCACTTACCGGCTATCCGATGGCTCGAAAGAATGGGACACGGCGGCATGTCAACTCGTGGTCGAGGAAGCCGGCGGCTTACTCGTAACCCCAAAGGGACTTCCGCTTACTTACAATCGAAGCGACGTTCGTAACCGTGAAGGTTACATCATCGCCAATCGCATAGAAAATATCTTGTTATAAGGAGTTTATTTTGTTACAAAATCGTTTTTTCAAAATATTGTTACTGGCGGCTTCCTTCGTTTTGGCAAGCTGCGATTCAAGCCTGTTCACTTCATCCTCGTTTGATGATACATCACTTGCGACATCGTCTTCAGTTAGCACTAGTTATACGTCAATCGGCTCTTCAAGTTCTTCCTCGCATTCTAGCATCGATAGTTCCAGCTCATCCACATCAACCTCGTCAGCATCATCAACATCATCAGCTTCATCAAGCAGTTCATCTTCACAATGGCCCGATGCTCCAATCAACGATGTAACGGTGCTGGATTTTTATAATTTCAACGATTTTCATGGCGCGGTCGAGTACGCTCCCGATGCCACGATTGCCGAACCAGGCATTAACCGCCTCGCCAGTTATATCAAACAAAAGCGCAATCTTAATGACAATGGTTTCATCCTAACTTCAAGCGGGGATATGTGGCAAGGTTCCGCCGATAGCAACATCACGCGCGGTCGCTTGGTTACCGATGCCATGAACCTGATGGGATTTGACGCTATGGCGATTGGAAACCATGAATTCGACTGGGGCACCGACGTTATCAGAAGTAACGCGGAATTGGCCAACTATCCATTTTTAGGTAGCAACATCATCCAAAAATCAACCGGACAACGCGCTGATTTTGCCCAAAGTCATACGATGATTGAACGACAAGGCGTCCGCATCGGCATTATCGGAACAATTGGACCGGGATTGGAGGGCTCGATTCTAACCTCAATCGTTGCTGATTATTCATTCAATCAAATCGATTCGTATGTGGCCGCTGCTGCTAGTGAATTGGAGCAACAAGGCGCTCATATCACGATTTTGCTCAATCACGACGGTGGCGTCAGTTATGGCGCGCTTGATTATGTCGATCTAGTGTTTAACGGTCATGGTCATGCTTATGATGTTTCCATTAGTAATAACACACCAATCATCCAAGCCCGTAATAACGGCATCGCCGTTGGCTTTGCAAAACTCCAATACGACAAAATAACGGATACCGTGACAACGCTTTCCTATGGCGTTGATGATTATTTGGGAAATAAAGACTTATCCGAAGACCCCGATATGGCAGCTTTATATGCTGATTATTACGAACGAGAAATTCGCGTAATTAAAGAAGAAGTAATCGGATCGGCGACCTATTCATTTTCACGGGCGCAAGTTGGGAATCTGGCCGTGCGCGAAATGCTTAGTTTCGGTTCCGCCTATGGCGCCGTGGCTGCGATTCACAATACCGGTGGCATTCGTGCGACGATTCCTTCGGGCACCGTAACGTTTGGCGATGTTTATAAAGCTTTGCCATTCGATAATGATTTGATTGTGTTTAATCTTACCGGTTCGCAGTTAAAAACGTGGCTGTCGCGTTATATATATGTCGCCGGGGTCGGAAAATACGATTACACTTTTGAGCATAATGGCCAGACAATCGTCAATAGCCAAACCTACAAGATTATCTCCATCAGTTATCTAACTGAAGACACGCAATATTATCCCCACGACGTCGCTAGCGAGCTTAACACGCATGCGTTTGCGCGGGATTTAGTGGCCGACAAATGGCGAGCGACCGGTGCCATCAATCCATACGATTATTCATAGAGGTACATCATATGAACAAGAAAACATTCTCATTAGGCATACTTACATTAGCTTTAATGCTGGTCGGTTGCCAATCATCTAGTAGTAGCGAGGGTATCACCTACGTATTTGAAACACCTGAGGTAAGCATCGACGCCTCGTGGCCGACCTCACCGGTCAATGATGTGACAACACTTGATTTTTACGCGATTAACGATTTTCACGGCGCGCTAGAGCATAAACCCGAAAGCAACGAAATCGGCATAAACCGTTTAGCAACCTATTTTGATAACAAAAAGCAACTCAACCCTAATGGCACCGTGATTTTGTCATCCGGCGACATGTGGCAAGGATCAGCCGATAGTAACATTACCCGCGGGCGTTTGGTGACCGATGCCATGAATTATATTGGATTTGACGCGATGGCACTCGGAAACCACGAATTCGATTGGGGCGATGAGCTAATTCGTTCCAACCAACAACGGGCAAATTTCCCATTTCTGGGCGCTAATATTTTTGATAAACGGACGGGCAGAACCGCTGATTTTGCCCTTCCATACACCATGATTGACCGCGGTGGCGTTCGCATCGGCATCATCGGGACGATTGGCGCTTCGCTTGAAAGCAGTATCTTGACATCGAATGTCATCAACTACGATTTCGTGTCCATCGGCAACATCGTCGCTGAAAGCGCTGCATATTTAAGATCGGCAGGTGCTAAAGCCGTAATTTTACTAAACCACGATCCTGACGTCGATTCCGGGACGCTAAGCCATGTCGATGCCGTGTTTAACGGCCACTCGCACAGTAATTATCGTAATCTTGTGGGAGGCAAACCCGTACTCCAGGCTAGCTATAACGGTCGTGCGGTCGGGCATGTCCGGTTTACCTATACGGCGACGAGCGATACCTTGACCTATGTGTCATCGACAGTCGATAGCGGACTTATCAATCAAAACTTAACTGAAAACGTCGGCATGAAGGCCATCTACGATCAGTATCTCGATGAAGAAATCAACGTGATTAAAAACGAAGTGCTCGGCGAAGCTTCAGGATATTTTTCAAAAGCCAAACTCGGCGATTTAGCCGTCAAGGAAATGCTCGCTTATGGTTCCGAATTCGGCGTAAAAGTGGCATTCCATAACACCGGTGGCGTCCGCGACACGATCAGCGCGGGCACGGTCACTTATGGCGATATTTACAAAGTATTCCCATTTGACAACGAACTAATGATCGTGGAAGTAACCGGTTTACAGCTCAAATGGTGGTTATCACAAAACGATTACGTGGCGGGTGCCAACCGATTCACGAACACGCTTGACGGATCGATTGCCATCAGTGACAACCAGACATACAAAATCATTTCCATCAACTACTTAACCGAAAAACATATGACCTCGGATAGTCAATATCCCCATAATAAAACGACTGCAATCAACACATTTGAATACGTGCGCGAACTGCTAAAAGATAAGTGGCAAAGCGCGGGAACGCTTGATCCATCTGATTATATCGGTTAACAAAAAAAGCGGCCTAGGCCGCTTTTAGTTTACTTAAATTCTTGGTTTCTCGCTGACGAGTTTCACGCCGATGACGCCCGGAACCTCTTCCATCAAAATGACTTCGATGCCACCGGTGACCGTCGTATCGATGAGACTGCAACCATTACAGGCACCCAGCATGTTGATGTAGACGATGCCATCGACAAACGAATCGAATTCGACGTCACCACCATCACGCAAGATGAAGGGGCGAATTTTATCTAATGTTGCGACAATTTGGTCTTCAATCGTAATCATGTTATCACCGTGAAAAATTATAGCACTCACGGTTAGGGTTGGCACCTTATATGATTATTTTTTAGGCAGTGGCAAGAACATTCTCGTTTCACTGACATATTGGGGGTAATTGTCTTTACTACGTGAATACCGATAATCGGCCATCGGTACCGATATGATTAAAAACATCAACGTCATGGCAATCGGACCAAACACCAAATACCACATGTTGGGCAATAACACGACGACCATCAAAAAGATGCCCCACCAAAACATGATTTCACCCAAATAATTCGGATGGCGCGAATATTTCCATAATCCGTCGCGAATAATTGCGCGGCGATTAGTTTCCTTCGCGCGGAAACGTTGCATTTGGATGTCAGCGACCAATTCGAGTCCTATCCCGATTAGCGAAACCAAAACGCCAAATAGCATTAAGACGTTGAATGTCGCGGGAGTACCCATTTGTTGGTTTTTGAAAAGCACAAGCGCTGGTAATAAGGCGGCAAATACAAACAGCGTCGGTACGATGTGAATGCCAAATAAATTGACAACTGGGTAGAAGACACCGCTTTTTTCTTTTAAGAAATCATAGCGCCAATCTTGTTTCTTGATTGTTTTAAACGTATACATCCAATTAGCGGTCAACCGTAGCGACCAAATGCCAATCACCACATTAATGATGATGGTAACAAGGCTATAATCGCCATACGTAAACATGTAGAGAAGACCATAAAGTAAAGGAATAACGCTCCAATAGGGATCATACATCGAAGCATTGTTAACGAATAGACCAATGACATAGATGAATATCGTCATGGCGATGTCGGCTAAAAAGAGCGCCAAAATCGGATCCATGGGATTTGGAAGATTGCGAAAGTATGAGAAGATGAACATCCCGACAATCGTTGCCAACACATAACTGACCAACACGAAAGAAAAGGCGAGCAGGCGTTTGTAATCAAATGGTTTTTTCATATGTCAAATTCCTTTATTTGATATATCGTCCCGAAAAATCGAGAACGTCGCCAGGAGCTGGTGTTTTCGCCGTTGATAGAACATAGACGCGGACATTGCCAGTACCGCTGGCATTGACGGTAATTGAACCATTATTACCAATTGTTTTACTATCGCCGGTGACCACATCGACATAAGTTCCCGCGGGAAGATTGGAAAACGTTGCCGAACCAGAAACAGACACCAATGCGAAACTATCGATGGTTGATGAAGTAAACCGGCGTTTATAAGCAAGACCACCGGAAACATTACTCGTTGAGTATTGGCCTTTTTGCAGTGCCGGTACAGCGCGTCTGATGATGTTAAGGGCGCGAATGTGCTGCGCTAACGGATGGGCTAATGTCGTGGCTAGGGCACCTGATGCATTGCGGTATTTGCCAAAATCAGTCGCCTCGACATTTCCTTCGATGTGGTTACCAAAATAGGCGCGGCCCGTTTCTGATAAGGGGCGGTTAGGTCCAACATCAATCGGAGCGCCTTTCATGAACTGAATCTCGCTACCATAATAAATCGTGGGAATGCCCCGGAATGTAAACATCAGTGATAGGTTTTGGGCCCATACCGATTCGTCTTGATTGAAACGGGTACTCTCGGGTGCTCCATCGGGCGCGTAATCATGAGAATCGACATAGGTGATATTCGTCGTCGCATCGTTATACCAATGATCGCCACTAGTGGCGACACCAAAGGCATCATAGGCATTAAGGAAGTTCCAATGCATCGGGAAATCGATCATCGCCATGCCGGAATTTTTAGAATAATCCAGGGGTCGATAATCGTTGCCGTTTAAGTAGTGGTTGGAACTAGTCGGCTGTTGGCTAACGTTTGACTGATTGTCATAAAAATTTTGCTCGACGCTAGAAACGCGGTCGGCCATCGTCGCCCAAGGATAGTCTTTTGATTCTTTCCAAGTGTAAAAGGGAGTCGATATTGCGGGCATATTGGTATTCCACACTTGACGATAACGTGACGCTAATTCTCCAAAAATGAAGAAGTCCTCGCCTCCCCGGGCTTTGAAGGCGGGTAAGAATTCATTATTAAAGACGAGACGCGAAATATGTTTGACGGTATCGATTCTAAAAGAATCGACGCCCATGTCGATGTAGCGATTATAAGCATCGATGAGGTAGTTGGTCACATACGGGTTTTCCGTATTTAAATCGACGCAGTCACCGGCAATTTGACCTGTTTGGACGGTATAAGATTCCCATGACAAACTTTTTTCATGATGATAAATATGGCGAATATCATTATCATCTTCCTTCATGGCGCTAATGCGGGCGTCGAATTGCTGACCCCCGTTGAGGGCATCATAGTTATCAGGCAATAGTTTGTCGGGATCGGTTTTCCGCATATTGGCGACGGTATCCGTCGTGCGATAATCTTTCTCGAATAACGGAAAAATATTTTCCTCACCAAAATTGGATGTATGATTCAAAACGATGTCTTGGATGATTTTCATTCCCTTAGCATGCGCCGCATCAATCAAATCTTGATAGGTGGCACCACTAGATTCGAGGCGTGGATCGACTTGCGTAAAATCGATGCCATGATATCCATGATAATCATAGCCCGAAGCATTTTCGACGACTGGCGTAATCCAGATTGCCGAAAACCCGAGCGCTTTAATGTAATCTAATTTATCAATCAATCCTTGGAAATCACCGCGCCAGGCCGGATCGCTAGCGGGATTATTTGCCTTTGTATCGTCCCAACAATGGACGTTATTTCCGGTATCACCATCATAAAAGCGCGCCGTCATCAAAAAATAAATCGTTTCTTCGCGAAAATCGGAGCGACCCAAAGCGTCTTCATCAGGTTTAAAACTTGTGAGCTTGCCATCTTTGAGCCACCACTCGCCGGTCGTAAACTCGTATTCGCTACCTTCGACTCCGCTAAGCGTGAATCTGGCCTTGATTGAAGTGGCTGGTCCCATCGTATAGCGATACCAATAATTAGGCTCCCGGAGCATGGTTAGGGCACTGCTTGACGATAAATTGTTTGGTTGGCCTAGGTAGTAACGAATCTTGGGATCGGGACTAGCCGATCTAAGATGAACCGTGATTAACGGCGTTTTGTTATAATCAGGCAATTCGATTGTGCCCGGATCTTGACTATACCAACGGGAGTTAAAGTACCACCACTCGCCCGTCGTCCGATAAAGGTCGGATGTTTGCGGGCTGCCATTATTTGAAAAAATCAAGTTGATGGAAGCGACATTGGGGAATGTTTTCGTATACCACTCGCCCTCGATGTCTTTGACCATGGCTTCACCAGGCCACCCAGCCGAGGCGGTTCCCGCCGGAGTCGAGTTCCAATAATAAATATAGGGAGTGGCGTAATCGCCCTTGTAATGTACGGTAATCCCATCAGTAACGGCAATCGCTTCAATCGAAGCACGGTAGGAAACAATCATCATCAAGGCGGTCATTCCCAGAGCGTACCATTTTTTGTTCATCGATATTCCTCAAAAACTATGTGTTTATCTTATCAAGATAAATAATAGGCCGCAACGATATTATGAAATGTTATCCAAGACAAACATCTTTGATGTTGAAGCGAGCAACAGGCTTGGTTATAATGCATCTATTGGACAACACATGAATAGAAATATCACATTATCATTTACGTTACTGGCCTTGTTAAGCTCATGCGGCAGTTCCGCGCTTGGTAGCTCATCATCGAGTCAAGTAGATGGAAGCGTAGCAACTTCACAAACAACTAGCTATTTTAGCTATGACAGTAATACCTCTTACCAAACCTATACCGTCACTTTCGTTACTAACGCCGATACGCAACTCGATCCAATCATTACCTCAATTATCGAAACGATGCCGACGCTAGAAAATGGTTCGCTGACACTTGAAGGTTGGTACTTTGACGCTACGTTTACGCAACCGGTGAACTTCCCGCTATTTGTTGACCGCGACATGACCCTGTATGCCAAATGGATTGACGCCACGCCAGGATTTGTTTTTAAACCAACGCTTGATGGGCAAGGTTATTATGTTGAGGCCTATACCGGAAATGCCACATCAATTGCCATTCAATCGACTTACAATGGAAAGCCCGTCGTTGAACTTGGCGAATACTTGTTTTATAACAACGGCGCCCTCTTGTCGATTGTTCTGCCCGCACAGTTAAAAACAATTGGCATGGCCGCATTCAAGCACGCGACCCAACTAACGAACATCGTGATTCCCAATTCGGTCACCAATATTAAGACTGATGCCTTCAGTGGCGCAGTATCATTAAGTTCCATCACGATGTCTACTAGCATCGCCACAATCGGTAATAATGCGTTTGAGAACCTTCCAAATTTAACGACGATTGACCTTCCCGCATCGCTACTCGAACTACGCGCTCGTGCGTTTGGCGATGCGACCAGTTTAACGCAAGTCAGGATTCGGGCGACGACACCACCACTGCGCTTTGCTAACTCGTTTGAAAACACACCAGCTAATCTCCAATATCTCGTGCCTTCCGCTGCGGTGTCCGCTTACAAAAGCGACCAGTATTGGAGCGATTTTTCAAGTCAAATTTTTGCATTGTAAAATACTGGTCAAATGATGATTTGGGTAAATTGATCGCCATTCATCAGTAAAAATCAGTAGCAAAAATTAACCACCAATGATTTCGTATGACATCAATTTTGAAATTTCAGAATTATTGATGAAAAATGCTCGACGATGGTAAGGTCGACGAATAAATAGTCGTGTTTACACACCAATAAGCTGCCATTCAAACGCTTTTAACACGTGTGAGGAAATACCAATATTTAATAATATCGATAATGACGATTAAAATACGAATCCACAAGATTGGTGTGAGGATGAACGAGATTAATAAGATGACGGTAACGCTAAGGAGTAGCGTCCATTTACGACTCCGTTTCATCGATCGGTGGGTGATGAAATTATGCAAGAATTTTTTATAAATACGCGTGTTGGTAAACCAACTTGAGAACCGCGATGAACCACGAGCGAAGCAGTAAGTTGTTCCAAGTAAAAACGGCGTCGTGGGGAGCACCGGCAAGAAGATGCCAAGAACTCCTAAACCAAGCAATACCAGACCAAAAAATATAAATAGCAGACGCACTATTTTTCGATCAGACGTTTTTCGCCTTGAAGTTCAACAATAGGTTTAATGTTTTGCGTGACCTCAAGCGTTCCTAAATATTTACCCTGTTTATTACGAACGGCAAAGTAGCGAATGTAGACAAACGATTCACCCAGCCGAATCCAGAAATCTTCATTGTCTTTACGACCGCTTCTAAACGATTCGACGATTTCCTCAACAATATGGACTGAAGCTGGTGGATGGCACATCGACACATGGCGACCGATGATTGTGCTGGGACGGGCAAAGATGCGTTCTTTTCCCATTGTGAAATACTTAACGAACCCATCAGCGTCGACAAAGGTCAAATCGAGCGGTAAGGAATTGAGCATGGCGTTTAATTGCTCGACCGACAATGCGCCGGCATCGAATGGGATATCTCCGGTCGTTGCTTTTAGTGTCGGCTCACCTTCGGTTTGCTTTTTGGTATCTTTCTTCCATGATTCGTTTGGTTTTTCAAGAAACCAACCAATCTCTGGCGATGCCGCATCGACGCTAATCCAGTTCATGAACGTCAGCGAATCTTTCAGCAGTGGAATCAAGATATTGTTTTCTTTTGAAATCATGTCGCGAACGCGATTAATAGCGGCGCTAGCTTTGGTTTTTATCTCATTCTCATCGCCACTGACGCTATTTAATAGTTCGATGACTGCTTTAAGATCACCTCGTATTTCATCATCGACGCCCCACATGACCTTCGGCGGCGCGGTGATGCCTTTTTTCTCAAGGTGCGGGAAGAACAAGTATTCTTTCCGAGCATAATGCTTATCGATTTCTTTCAAACGATCGAAGGCGACCCGGAGCATCAACATCGCGCTTTTACCAGATTGGCTCAAAAATGGTTCGATTTCTTCCTTTATTAATTTTTCAATGCGGTCATTATCATCTTTGAAAACCCGCACGGGATGACCGGGAGTGTCCGTATAATCTTTCACGATATTATGAATGTCGCTAATCGATCCATCAAACACGGCGGCATGAACATCGCATAGTCGCTGAATTTCTTCGACCTTCATGCCATCTTTAATCAGCGCCTGTTCCATTTGGGTAATTTCTTCTGTCGTAATCGTGCCAAAATACTGCTTAAATTCTTGTTTGGCTTCCGCTAAAGGTTTGCCTTCATGCAAACTTAATATCAACTCTTTTAACTTCTTTTGGCGATTATTGATTAATTCGCTCATACTATTCCTCCATGAGGGTAAAACCATTGGCTCGTAGCGCTTGCCTTACCACCTCAATATCAATATGTCTGAAGGAGGCGCCAGATGTCAGCGTCATGAATTTTCCAACCGTAGCCAGCATCACCGGTTTGACAATTTCGGTAAAGCCGATTTGATATAAAATCCCGATAAGTTCAGGATATTGTTTGACGATGGTGGCAATCGGTTGTTGGAGACTAATGACTTTTTCCATGTGATTCCCCTTCGGGGAAAGTATAACAACATAAATCGGCGACTGCCATTGATGTGATAAGACCGTAGATGCGACAACCTAACACATTGAGACGAAGATTTTATAATATAATTGATAAATAACGATAAAGGGAATCAATGTGAAGAATAAATATTTGTTTGTCGGCCTAACGATGGTGTCATTATTAGCCGCCTGTGACGCTTCGAATAGCCAAAGTTCATTATTTTATAGTAGTGTCTATGATGGTCCGACGATTATCTTTAAGGCGAATATTCCCATTGATGTCGCGACGAGTTCCAATGTTGTGATTGCTGGTAATTTTAATTCCTGGAATCCACTTGAAGGAAATAATATTTTGACGGAAATCGATGCGTATAATTATCAGATTACGATTGAATTCGATGCCACACTTGTCGGGACTACATTGGAATATAAATACGTATTGCTACTCGAAGATCAAACCGAGGGACCATGGACCAATGTCGAAGGTTCCACTACCGGTGGCGAAATCGGCAACCGCACATATACTCTCAGGGAAGGAATGCAAACTGTGAACGATACCATCGCCAGCTTTAAAAACAATACTGGACAAACAACGCTAAGCCGCGGCACATTAAGAAAAGTCGTCCTTGACATGCCGTTATATACAGATGGCCGTCGACGCACAATAAGGATTTGGTTACCAGATGGCTATCAAGACGCGGACACCTCAACCCGTTATCCGGTCTTGTACATGCATGATGGGCAAAATCTTTTCGATGCTTATACCGGTTTTGCCGGTGAATGGGGCATTGACGAAACAATTGGCGCCCTGATGGATCTTGGTTATGGCGGTTCGATTGTCGTCGGCATCGATAATTCCTCTGATCGTCTGAACGAACTATCGCCCAGTTGGCCACGTTCCAGCGCCGGATCCGCTTATATCAAAAACCCATCAGGCGAGAAATACGCTTCGTTTATCGTCGATGTCGTCAAACCTTACCTCGACGCTAATTTCAATACGAATCCGAGCCGAGAAACGACAGGAATCGGTGGCTCTTCGATGGGTGGCGTCATGTCATTTTTCATGGCGTTACAATATCCTGACGTGTTTGGTTATGGCATGTTATTTTCAACGGCAATGTACGTCTATGAAGCTAATATGAGCGAAACATTCATTGCTTCAAAAAACGTGTCTGCAACTTTTAATCCACGGCTGTACATCTATGCTGGTGGCCAAGAGCCGACGATAACGCGTTATGTCGATGACATTAAAAATGCTTTAATTGATGTTGGCTATCTAAGTTCACATATCAACACTCATATCGATCCTAACCGCGGCCATAACGAAGCGGCTTGGGCCCATTATTTTCCGATTGCCTATCGCTGGCTTGTTAACTTCTAACATGTAAAAGAAAAGCCTTATTCGTAACGAACAAGGCTTTTTCTCATCTTTAACTCGCTAATCCGTAGTGGAGTCGTAGCACGCTGCCTGTTACATAGCTATCATTGATGGCCATGCCAGAGCCTTCAAACATTTCGTTGACGTCTTCTTTGGGAATCACTAATGTATTGTCGACCATCAAATCGGGGTCGAATACGCTAAGTAAAGCGCTTAGCATTTCATTGTCCAAATCAATCGTGCCGATATTGGCTTCAAGTATCGCTAAGATCATATCGCCATTGGCGTTCATGCTGACGTTACTTGACAAATTGAACTGCATGTCGAAGGAACCAGCCAAACCATCACGCGTCAAACTCATGAGAAAGTGAATCGACATTTCATCACCACTTAATTTCACGAATAGATTGGTTGAAGCGAATGTGTACTCGATGTCATTTCCTAAAAGCGGGAACGTCAGCGGCACCTCAAACTGCACGTCTTCATCAAGCGTATAATCGAGAATCGAGTTTAAGTTCGCTTCATCCATGTCGATGTAGGGGTCGGTTGGATTTAGGATGGCATTACTTATGGCTTGGACACTCAAATCAGCCATGAACGTGGCTTTATCGGCATCGGATTCCCATCTTGTGAAAGCTGGTTCGCTCGGATCAGTCAGAAGTTTCCGCAATGCGCCGAGGCGTAGTTGCACGTCAAAGCCCTCGTCGGATATATCCAATATCAAAAGCGATTCTTTATATACGATTTTCAATAAGGCGGCCAATGTTGGTTTCACTTCGTATAAATATTCAGTCAAGCCTGTCTCTCCAACTGTGAAACTTAATTCTTCTTCGTCAAATTGGCCAAAACTGAGATATTCGGCAATCATGTCGTTGAGGCTTTTGCTAGCAATCGTGCTGGCTATGGAATTAGCAAGGCTATAAGCCTGCTTCAAGGGTAGTTTCATCGCTCCGACTTGGATGCGCTCGATTTTAAGGAAATATTCTTCGTTTTCACCCAAAACGATTTCAAATTCCATTTCGAAGCCCGTTTGGTAAAACCGCGATCCGTTAATGACGATGTCGGCTCCGGCGGTTACCGTCAAAGTGTCGTCTTCAAGCGTAGTCCACACACCTTTGACGCCTAAAATTCCAAATGACATCATGTAACTATATTCCATCTCGCCTTCATACAAGGCATTTTGGAATTTGTCATTATCAGATGTCAGCGCTTTTTGAATCATGCGATTGATAAACGAATCGGTAATCCGAAGCGTGACCGCTTCCGAAGACGGATCGGTGATCAGCAGTGAGAGACCATCGTCGAGCCCTTGGAAAAATAGCGTTTCTTGGGTGTCGTTATAATCATCCATTGGTGCCTCCGTCTTCATGTTAAACAAAATCAGCGGCAAACCAACGATGATGAAGAAGATGATACCGAGAATGATAAATGGTTTTAGAATGGCTTTAATTAATTTCATGTCCGTGTCCTCGTATTTTTCATTGCAATCGCTGCGTTAAAGCATCATATTGTTTATATTATTCTAGCACTTGTGAAACAACTGGTGCTGTCGGCGACTGTCTAATAAAGTCGACGCCATCAGCGCTTGAATAATGTTATTAAAGATAATGGGTTTACTAGACCATTATGTTGTTTATAATAAAGTCACGAGAACAATTAAACGAACATGAATGTAATTAAACGAATTGTTTTGACAATGTTGCCCTTGTGCACGCTTTTGATTAACGCTTGTAGCGCTGCCCCTAGTATGAGAAATGTCACCATCGATAAAAAATACACGATGCGACATATTTGTTACATTTCGTGCAACCGCTATATGAAATACTGGCCGATTCTGACAATAACTAACGAAAGCAACGCGCCAGCTGAGATTTCTTTTGATGCCTGGTATGAATATTACAATGTCCGCTTCCCTTCAAACAAAATGAAATTATCCCATTGCGCACCAATTGGCGTTTCCAAAATGGAACTTTCATTTGAACAATCGCTGTTTGTGGACATGGAATGGGTGCAAAGCAATTATGGTAAATATCCTGGTGGTACCATTAAGTTCTATTTTGATGTTACGGAAGTGATTGAAAGAACTACTTGTCAGTTTAATTCATAATCAATATTTTTCAATCATTCAAAGCCGGTTACAAAACAAAACCCCCGATTGACGAGACCATATCAGTCATAAAATCGGGGGTGTTTTTTGAAGGCTTGGTGCCCGGGGCCGGACTCGAACCGGCATGGTGTCGCCACCGCAGGATTTTAAGTCCTGTGCGTCTACCTATTTCGCCACCTGGGCAAGAAATTGGTCTCCCGTACAAGATTCGAACTTGTGACCCCTTGATTAAAAGTCAAGTGCTCTACCGACTGAGCTAACGGGAGTGGCTGGGGTACCTGGGATCGAACCAGGGAGATGCCAGAGTCAAAGTCTGGTGCCTTACCGCTTGGCTATACCCCAAATAAGATGGTGGAGGAAGGTGGATTCGAACCACCGAACCCGAAGGAGCTGATTTACAGTCAGCTGCGTTTGGCCTCTTCGCTATTCCTCCAGCGTATAGGCAGACAATGGATGGTGGATGTTGAGGGGCTTGAACCCCCGACCTCCGCCGTGTAAAGGCGATGCTCTCCCAACTGAGCTAAACATCCGCACTTCCCGTTGCATGCTAAATAAATATAGCAAACGGGAATATCTAAGTCAAACAAAAACGAGGTCAAAAACGATTGTCAAAAACCTTTCTTTCCCAGCAATTTAAACATGTTGCGCTTATATACTTCAACCCCGGGTTGATTAAACGGATTGACGTTTAACAGATACGCCGACATCGCGCAAGCTTTCATGAAAAAATATAGGAGATGCCCAAGGGCATAAGCATCCAGTTTTTCAATTTCGATGACGAGATTGGGAACATTTCCAGTATTTACATGGGCATCGAGCGTTCCAAGAAAAGCCTTCTCATTAACAAATGAAAGCGGACGGCCCGCCAAATAGTTAAGTTCATCAAGATCAGCGGCGAAAAGTGGGACATTGACATCGATTTGGGGCTTCTTGACATAGATAATCGTCTCGAACAAAATTGGCGCCCCGGATTGGATGTATTGACCAAGACTGTGCAAGTCGGTGGAAAATGAGGCCGATGTTGGTAGCAAACCCTTCGATTCTTTACCTTCCGATTCGCCGAACAGCTGTTTCAACCACTCGCTGAGCTGAGCGTATTGAGGCTCGTAAGACACATACATTTCGACATATTTTTGGGCATATAGCGAATGACGGATAACGGCATATCGATATGCCAAATTCTTATCTAAATTAGGCGTGTCAAACTCACTCATGGCGGCATTAGCCCCGTCGAGCAGTGCTTGAATATCGATTCCTGAAGCAGCAATTGGTAACAAACCGACGGGAGTCAGTACCGAAAAGCGCCCACCGATGTCATCGGGTAAAGTGAATGTTTGATAGCCTTCGGCCAAAGCCAATTGACGCAGCGAGCCTTTCGTGGCATCGGTCGTGCAGTAAATGGCGTGTTTGACCTCTTCTCTCGGCAATTGTTTTTCCAATAGCGATTTGAGCAACCGGAAAGCAATCGAAGTCTCCGTCGTCGTACCTGATTTAGAGATGACATTGACAGCAAATTTCTTGCCTTGAAGGTAGTGCATCACCTGCGCGGTATGGGTTGGTGAGAAAGTGTGTCCCAAATAGACGATTTCGAGTTTGTCACCAGAATATAGTCCCTTAATGGCCTCAATGACGGCGCGAGCGCCTAAATAAGACCCGCCAATGCCACAAACGACGAGAATGTCGAAATGGTCGCGAATGTATTGGGCTGCTTGCTTGATGGCGGCCACCTCTTCGCGGTTATAAGTGCCGGGATGGCGTTCCCAACCAAGAAAATCGGCGCCTGGTCCTTTCTTCGTTTTGATGGAGCGATGAATTGAGCTGACGCGATCGGCGTAAGCAGCATAATCAATTGTTTGCCGTAAATACGATTCGTTTAATTTCATTGTTATTCCTCGTGATTGTCATCAAGCGCTTGCTTGATCCATGCCGTCAGTTTTTCTTGCAAATGTTCAAAGTTTATTTCTTCTGCGGGCAATTTGACACGCACCCGTCCCTTTGGCTTTACTTTAGTTAGAGGCGGTAACTGTTTGATAG
>Ga0209835_1000698_pt1 | contig 20953 bp, 19 predicted proteins | sample LakKivwa52mmetaG_FD_184138 | JGI IMG/M metagenome (GOLD analysis project Ga0209835, IMG submission 184138) | Anoxic lake water microbial communities from Lake Kivu, Rwanda to study Microbial Dark Matter (Phase II) - Lake Kivu water 52m metaG... | ecosystem: Environmental > Aquatic > Freshwater >...
GGCTGCAAGTAGCCGCTTTCGACCAGGGCCGAAAAATCCACCCGTGGGGCGATTCTGGCCTTGCTCCTGACCTCGAACGCAGCCGGGTCGAAGGGTTCCGGGCGCGCGGAATCAATCCGGCGGCGGGCCAGGTCGATGTATTTTTTCTCGCGCTCAAGCCCAATCCAGTTCCGGTGCAGACGTTTTGCGACCGCGCCGGTCGTGCCGCTGCCGAAAAACGGGTCGAGCACAACATCGCCGGGTTTACTCGATGACAGAATCACGCGATAGAGCAGGGCTTCGGGCTTTTGGGTCGAGTGGGCTTTCGCGCCGTTTTCATCTTTTGCCCGTTCCGCGCCGGTCGCCAGCGAATGCAGCCACCAGTCGGAACGCATTTGATTTTCATCGTTCAAGCCCTTCATGGCGTGATGATTGAACGTGTATTTCGCGCCCTTGCCGGTGCTGGCCCATATCAGCGTTTCGTGGGCATTCGCAAAGCGCACCCCGCGAAAGTTGGGCATGGGGTTGGTCTTGACCCAAATCACATCATTCAGTATCCAAAACCCCAAATCCTGCATGATGGCCCCGACCCGGAAAATGTTGTGATATGAGCCAATTACCCAAATCGTGCCGGTCGGTTTCAGAATCCGTTGACAGGCGGTCAGCCATTGACGAGTAAACTCGTCATAAGATTGCATGGAATCGAACTTGTCCCAATCGTCATCCACCGCATCCACCCGGCTCATGTTCGGACGGTGCAACTCATTGCGTAACTGCAAATAATAGGGCGGGTCGGCGAAAATCAAGTCAATCGACTTTTCCGGCAGGGAATTAAGATTTTCGACACAATCGCCTTCAAGAATTTGATTTAAGGGGAGTTCCATGCGCCTTTTCGTCTCCAGGGAGGCCGGTTTACCTGTCTACCGGTTTACCGGTTTACCTGTTTCCTTGTCTACTTCCCTACGCTTCCGCTTCCCCCGCCCGAATCACCTTCCTCACCGTATAGGTCGGCTTTTGCTGGGATTCGTGATAGGTGCGGACGAGCAGTTCGGCAATCAGGCCGAGCAGGATGGTCTGGAATCCCACCAGCGCCAGCATGACCGAGAGCGTGAAAATGGGCGAGGTCAGGATGTCGATGTCGAGCAGCAGCTTGCGCGCGAGCAGGAAAACCATCCCCAGGAAACCGAGCGCGCCCATGCCAAAGCCGCCGCCGCCAAACAGGTAAATCGGCTTGGCCGAGTAGCGCGTCAGGAATTGCACCGCAATCAGGTCGAGGATGACCTTAATGGTGCGCTCCAGCCCGTATTTGCTCTTGCCGAACTTGCGGGCGTGATGACGCACCGGCATTTCGTAGATTTTCGCGCCGACCGCGTTGGCATAGACCGGGATAAAGCGGTGCATTTCGCCGTACAGCCGGAACCCGGTAATCACCTCGCGGCGGTAGGCTTTGAACGTGCAGCCGTAATCGTGCAGGCGCACCCCGGTCACGTTGGAAATCAGCCAGTTGGCGATATGCGAGGGCAGGTTGCGGGTCAGGGCGTTGTCCTCGCGGTTTTTGCGCCAGCCGCTGACCACATCGTAGCCTTCATCCAGTTTCGCCAGCACCGCCGGGATGTCCGCCGGGTCGTTTTGCAGGTCGGCGTCGAGAAAGACAATCACCTCGCCGTGCGCATGGTCGATCCCAGCGGCAATCGCAGTCGTCTGCCCGAAGTTGCGGCGGAACTCCACCACGCAGACATGTTCGGGGTCTTCCGCGGCCAGCCGCTCCAAGACCTCCATCGACCGGTCGCGGCTGCCGTCGTTGACGTAAATCACTTCCCACGAGCGGGTCAGTCCCGCCAGCGCCGCGCGCACAGCCTGGTGCAAATGCGGCAGGCTCTCTTCTTCGTTGTAAACCGGGATGACAATCGATAAATCCATTACTTTCTCCGAAAGACCAAAACAGACGAACCGGGGCGGCACGATTGTGGCGCGGTCTCCGTCACCAGCGTAAAACCGGCCAACTGCTCCGCCGAAAGGCTCTCGCGCTCCAGGTCGCGCTGCTCCACCAGCACAAAATCGGACTGCGCCAGCCACGCGTCGGCCAGCGACTGGTTCCACCAACCATAGCGCCGGATGGCCGCATCGTCATCCGAAACGCGGAACGAATAGACTCCGTGCAGTTGCCCGGGCAAAATCTCAATGCCCGGCAAGTATAACAGCGTGGCGGGCGAATACCCGGCCCAATACACCTTCGACCCCGGCGGCACGACCTTCATCAACTCAGTGCCCGCCGCCTCGTAAGACGGCAGCACATCGACGGGACAGTCATAGGCCTTGTACTCGCCCGCGATGAAGGGCGAGGGCGCAAACAGCGTCCCTATCAGGATTAAAACCAAAAACCCCGCGCTGAATCCGTGCTTACTGCCCCAAAAAATTCTCCCAGCTGTAAAAACGACCAGTCCAAACGCCACTGCAACAGCCACCGGGAACCCGGCCTGTACGGCGTCTGCAATTTGTTCGTATTCCAACCCGAATTTATTCGCAAACACCTGCCAAATTTGCGCCCCGTCAAAGCCCGGCATGGGCAGGGCCAGCAGGCGCTTGTAGAAATTCTCCGGCAGCAAATCGCGGACCAGGCCCTCCGTCGAATAGGCCATCCCGCCCAGCAGCGACAGCAGGGTCAATCCGCCCGCCAGTTTTCGCCAGGGCGGCGGATTCCAGTTCCAGCGAGGCAAGGTCGCCGCTGCCAGCAACAATCCAATCCCGGCGTAGAAGGTGGTATAGGTCTGGAAGCAGAAAATACAGTATTCATTCCCCAAGGCAGCCCAGGCGTGTAAGGCGAAAGACGAAAAAAGGAATAGGAGCAGGAAAATCGCAGCTCTTTCCTCTTTCATCTTTCCCCGTTCCGGCCAGAAAACGATTGCCGCCATGCTCCCCATCAGCGCCGCGAAATGGGCGCGAAAGGCCAGGAAAAAACTGGCGACCTTCAGCAGGAACGCCGTGCCAGATTTCCAGATTGGGATATTGGGCGGGGCAAAAAATTCCGCCAGGAACGGCAGGGGCAGCCACCTGGCCCATAACCGCAGGATGTTCGGCCAGTAGAGCGCATGCGCGCCGCCAAATGTCAGCAGCATTCCGGCCAGGATGAAGAAGAACCCACCCCAGCGTAACTTTGGCTTGCTGAACAAGACATACATCGCCAGCAGCGGCAGCAACAGGAGCAGATTAATCCGCACCATCACCACCGTCCCGGCCAGCAGCCCGCCCAGGAACAATTGCCACCATTTGCGGTCTCTGCCGAGCGAAAAGAACATCGTCCAGGCCAGCAGCGCCGCCACCAATCCCTGCGAGGCCGCTAGCGCCGACATGCGCGCCGCCGCCGGGTTGAGCGCCATCGCCCACACGACCGCCAGCGCCGCCCAGCGTCCGCCCAATCGGCGCGCCGTCAGCCACCAGCCGAGAATGGAAAATATTCCCAGAACGAATGAAAACATCCGCCCGGTCACCAGGCCGGGGCCGAAGAACATCTGCACGCCGCCCGGAATCAGGTACGAAAGCGGCATCTGGTTCATCCACAGGCCATTGTCCTGGAATGGGATGTACGCGCCCGAAGCCAGCAGCCAGCCCTTATAAAGGTATAGACCCTCGTCCACCACCGAAAACTGAACGTGGGCAAAATGCCACATCACCCCGGCATAAACAAAAATACCTGCCAGCGACAGGAAATCTGCCAGGAAGGGACGCTCACGAAAAAAGGCTGTCAGGCGGGGCATGGGGAAATTCAATCCACTAATCTTCACTAACAGTGGAAAACGTCCCGAAGGCTTCGTCGCGAGCGCTCAGCCGAGCGGCTGCCGAATACGGCCACAATCGCTCTAAAAACCTTCGGGACGGTATTCCTATAAAGTCTAATGCCCGGCATTTCTAAAGATGTAGGGTCAATATGGCTGTTGCAGGCGGTTTTTACCCTACATTTTTAGGTAGTCCGGGTACTAATATGCTCGCGCAGATTGGTGGATAAATGAAATTTTGGGCGGTTGAACCGGCTACTTTTTGGTCGATTGAATCAGGCGTAAATCTGATTCCACCATCATCTCAGCCAGTTCCTTGAACGAGACTTTGGGCTTCCAGCCGAGTTCCTTGTGGGCCTTGGTCGGGTCCGAAATCAGCAAATCCACCTCGGCGGGGCGATAGAAACGCGGGTCTTGCACAACATAATCCTCGTAATTCAGGCCAACATACCCAAAGGCCAGTTCGCAAAACTCGCGCACCGAATGGGTCTCGCCGGTGCCGATGACGAAGTTGTCGGGCGTATGGTGCTGGAGCATCAGCCACATTGCCTCGACGTAATCGCCCGCATAGCCCCAATCGCGCTGGGCTTCCAGGTTGCCCAGGCGCAGTTCCTTTGCCAAGCCGAGTTTAATTTTTGCGGCGGTATAAGCGACTTTGCGCGTCACGAACTCGATGCCGCGCCGCGGGCTTTCATGGTTGAACAGGATACCCGAAGTGGCAAAAATATCGAATGATTCGCGGTAGTTGATGGTAATCCAATGCCCATAGACTTTGGCAACCCCGTATGGCGAGCGCGGGTAAAAAGGCGTGCTCTCGCGCTGAGGCACTTCCATCACCTTACCGAACATTTCGCTCGAAGAAGCCTGGTAAAACCGCACTTTGGGATTAACCTGTCGAATCGCCTCCAGCAGGCGCGCCACACCCAGGGCAGTCACTTCGCCGGTCAGGATGGGTTGGCTCCAGGAGGTCGGCACAAACGACTGCGCCGCCAGGTTATATACTTCATCTGGTTGGTATTCTTCGAGCAGGGCAACCAGCGACGACTGGTCGTGTAAATCGCCCTGCACGATTGTGATGTCATCCTGGATGTGGCTCAGGCGTTCGAAAGTCACGGTGCTGGAACGGCGCACCATACCGACGACGGTGTATCCTTTTTTGAGCAGGAATTCCGACAGGTACGAGCCGTCTTGGCCGGTGATTCCGGTAATTAATGCGGTAGGCATGGATTCATTCTCCTGAAGATATATTCAAACGCTAAATTATAACGTATTCCTGCGCCGTATCGCCTGCCTGCCGAAAAGACCCACCCGGCCAGGGCAATCCACAGCCAGCCCCGGTGGCGCAAGTTGGCAACGCGTTGACTATCCCGCAATCAATGGCATCAGGAGCGGCTTACCAGTCTCGTTATCCCCCATCCTACCACAATCACCACCAGCGTCTGCATGGGCGCCAGGAAACGGGCATTGTCACCATGTTCGGCCAGGGTTTGCAGGATGGAAATTACCCACACACTGCTCGCAGCGAACCAAATGAACAGCGGCGGGTTTAGCCGGGCGCGAATTTTAGGCCACAACAACGCTAGCGAACCGGCCAGGAAGAGCATGTTAACCCCAAACAGCGCCATCCTTTGAAGCAGCATAAGGCTGGTCAAGGCGGGACGCAGCATGGCGGGTTCTATTGTCTGCGGCAGCCAGAAGACGCCCACCCGCCAGAACCACCACCAACCTAAAACGAGATTTTTGGCGTACAAATCGGGGTTTTCAGTAATCAGGCGTTGGGAAATCGTTCCCATGACGCGCGCCAGGCCATAGTAATTGCGTTTTTCCTGCTCCATCAAGGTTGGGATAGCGTCCCAAATGGTATTGACCGCCGCGCCGGTGCGCCTCATCCGCGTAGCGCGAAATTCCAGGAAAGTGTCGCGGATGTCGGCGTATTCCTCCGGCGCGCGCTCGAAAAAACTGCTGACGTGGTTGACAAGGTGGTAGCCGCCCATCGAATCCAAACCAACGATTTTGAAACGAACGTATATGAAATTCATCCAAACTGCCAGCGTGATGACCAACGGCAGTGCAGTGAGGATGGCCGCAAGCCAGCGCGTTTTCCACGTGGCAGAACGCCAGAAAAAAACCAGGAAAAACGCGCCCCACAAGGCAATCGGTGCAAACAACGGACGCACCATCGCCAGCGCCGCGGCAGCCAGACCGATGAGGGTGTAAAGAAGTAAACAGGGAAGCAGGGAAACAGGAAAACTTGTCCCAAAACCTGCCCCGAGGGACGAGGGAAGGGAACCAAGTGAGAAGGTAAACGGAGGCGTACCCATGTGCTTGGTTACCTGTTTACCAATGTTACCGGTGTCCCTGTTTTCCATTTCCCAGATAAACACCAATCCTGCCAGCACAACGAATAACAAAAACGTGGCGAGGCTTTCCGTCAGCAGGGATGCTTCGAAGAACAATTGACCCAAATTCAGGGTGTGCGCCAGCCCCATCAGGCCGGCAAACCAGGCGCGGCGGGTCAATCCCCAGGCGATATAGAACACCAGGAGCGTGGTCAGCGCGCCCAGGGTCAGTTGGGCCGCATAAGTGACCGAATCGGAGCGGGTGAGCATCAATAAGAACGGATAGCCGGGCGTGCGCATGCCATTGTATCGCTCAAAGCCGCGGTTGCGCAGCGAGTTGGAGAGATGCCGGTAAGTGGGCGTATCGTTGCTCTCGGCCAACGGGTAGGCCAACCACAGCCCGGCGCGGACGAGAACCGCAACGGCCATCACCAGCACGAGCCAACGCCAGAAAGCCTTTCCGAAAGTTTTGCCAGCAGTTGTACTGCTGGCGGGCGACAGTTGCACTGCCGCAGAAACAGGTAAATTAGCGTTCATTGTGCGGAAATCCGTCCAGGATGCGTCGGGCGCGCTCGGACCACGCGTATCGGGCGGCGTCGGCGCGCGCCTGTTTTGCCAAAGATGCTCGCCGCAGCGGGTCTTCGAGTAGGGCGCGCAGGGCGCCTTCCCAAGCGCCGGTCTTTTTGACTGTTCCGAGCTCCTCTGCGGGAGGCGGGCAGAACACGGCGTTGTCCTCGTTCAGCACCTCGCGGAAGACCGGCAGGTCGCTTGAAACAATCGCCCGGCCCGTCGCCAGGTACTCGAACATTTTCATCGGGCTGGAGATTTGAGCCGAATTGCCCCCGCCGCTCGAAATGCCGATTTCGCGGCTGTACGGCATCAGCAGGATGTCGGCGGCGGCCTGGTAGAGCGGCAATTGGGCATTGTGGATGAATCCGCTGAAGGTGACGTTGGACAGCCCCTGCGACTCGGCCTCGCCCTTCCACCGTTCCACATCTTCGGGGTTGCCTCCCGCCCACAGGAAACGGACTCCCCGCAGCCGGGTCGCCAGTTCGAGGAACAGTTCCACGCCCCGGCCGGCGTACAAATGACCGGTGCAAACCAACGTGGGGGCTTCGGGCAATTTCAACAAACGGCGGGCGGTTGGCGGGGCGGGAAGATGCTCGAAGCGTTCGATTTCGACCCCGTTGGGGGCCAGGACGGCTTCCCCAGCGCGGAACATCCCATATTTGTCCTCCAGCGACTGTTTGAGCGCCCCGGTGATGACGACCTGGCGTTTCTGCCCCTTGAGCGCTCGAAAGGCGCGATACCAGAGCGGGCCAAAATCGCCGGAGGGCAAGTCGTGCATTTCCAACGCCACCGGCAGGCCGTGAAGCAGCCCCAAGGCTGCCGATTGGAGCGGCCAGACGTAGAGCAGGTCGGGCTTCAGGCGTTTGGCACGCTGCACGGCAGACAGAAAAAACAGGCGGCGGGACGAGGCCGGCAGGTATTCAATCTGAAACTCGGTGCGCAGACCGTAAAAATTGGCGAGTTCCGGCCAGTTGGGATACTTATCACCCGCCAGCACGATGAGAGTCACGTCATGGCCGCTTTGAGCCAGGGCGTGGACGGCTTTCATGGCCTGGATGCTGTTGGCAACGGTGGAGGGGACTTGCGAGGCAGAAATGGCGGTGATTTTCATGGGAGATGATGAATTAGGAATTAGGAATTGTTATCCATCCGCGCCAGGCGGTGAGACCGATGGAGATGACAAAATAACCGGCAAAGATGGCAGCGAGCAGGAGCATGGAATCGGTGGAGGGGACGAGGGTGAACATCAGGGTCAACTCGATGATACCAACCAGCAGGGCAATCAGGACAGGGTAGCCGGGTTTTCCAAGCGCCAGCAGCAGCGGTCGATTCCACTGGAAGATGCTGGCAAAGCCATAACCGACCAGCAGGATAAGCAAAACCGGGTAGGCGGGGGCGGCCTGCGGGCCATAAAAGAACGGCAACAGGAACCAGCCAGTGAGCGCCAGTCCCAGGCCAACCGCCAGGACGATGCTCCCGGTGATGATACTGACGCGGCGCAGGATGCGGCGGGTAGCGTCCCACTGTTTTTGGGCAATCGTCTGCGTGATTTCGGCGTAGGTCGGCCAGATGAGCGGGTCGAGCGGCAGGATGATGAAGTTGATGAGCATTTGCGCCAGCCGGTAGTAGCCAACCTGGGTGCTGCTCAACAGCCAGGCCACGTAGAGCGGAAAGTTATCGCGCGTGAACAGGTTGACCGTACCGTTCAGGTTGGTGTTGAGCATGAAGGTGAACATGGCGCGTTTTTCGGGCAGCAGGCGCAGGGACGTTTTCCACCAGTCCGCGCCGAGCAGGCTGCGCAGTTCGATTTGCGCCAGCAGGGCCAGCCCCAGCCCGTTGATGGTTTTCCCAATGACATAGGCCAGCACGATTTCGTACACACCGCGCTGGAAAACGAAGGCGTACAGGATGATGGCGGCGGTAGTGAGGTTCTGGATGATGTTCAGACGCGCAATCCAGTGGAAGCGCCGGGCAGCCTGTAACACGCCGGTCGAAGTCTCGGTGGCCAGGTTGGTCAACAGGATGAGGCCGTAGAACTGGAACAGCGTGACAGTCAGCGGGTCAGCCAGGAAATCGGCGGCAAAAGTCTGGGCCGCCCAGCCAGAAAGCGCAAGCAGGACGAGATAGGCCGCAATCGACGTGCCAATTTCGATGAGCAGAGCCGCCTTGACTGCCGCCGCGCCCTGGTCTTTGCGGCCTTCGGCCAGGGCCGCGTTGAGCCGCTTGACGACGACTTCACTCATCCGAAAGGTCAGGAAGCGGTTGATGTTGGAGGCAAAGGTGGTGACGGTCGTCACCAATCCCAGCGCCGGGACGCCAATCAGCCGCGCGGCGAGAATGCCTTGCGCGAAACTGAGCAAGGCGCCGACCGCGCTGCTGCTGAACAGGTGACTGCTGTTTTTGACCACCCGGCGCAGGAGCGGGTCGGTTTGCCAGATGGAAGTGAGCTGTTTAATCAAAATAACTCAAGTGAGGAGTAAAGTGAACGGAACACGCACTACGTTATGCCTGTTGCGTGTTCCGTTGTTGATTTATACCGTTAGCACATCTTTGGCCCAATCCCGCTCCCGCAAATACCACTCGACCAGTTTCCCGGTACCGCGCCGCATATCGTATTCGGGCGACCAGCCGAGCAACGCGCGGGCTTTGGAGACATCGGCCCAGTTGGTGAACATATCCGCCGGGTTGGGCGGGCCGTGCTGGACAATTGCTTTTTTGCCGGTGATGTCCTCGATGAGCGTCACCAGGTCGTTGATGGTGATGACTTCGTGCCCGCCCAGGTTGATGATTTCGTACCCGACCGGCTGGAGCGCGGCCAGGATGCCCCGGACAATGTCGTCGATGTAGGTGAATCCGCGCGACTGGGTCCCATCGCCGTTGATACGCACGGGACGGCCCTCGACAATCCACTGCACGAAGCGGAAGAGCGCCAAATCAGGGCGTCCGGCCGGGCCATAGACGGTGAAAAAGCGCAGGACAGTGGCGTCGATGCCGTAGAGATGGTGATAACTGTGCGCGAGCGCTTCCGCGCCTTTTTTGCTGGCCGCGTAGGGCTGAAGCGGTTCGCTGCTCGAAGCGGATTCCGGCGTCGGGTAGGGCGGATTCGCGCCGTAGATGCTGGAGGTGGAGGCCAGGATAAACTTGCAGTTCCCGCTCTGGCGCGCCACTTCGAGCATGTTCAACGTGCCGAGAACGTTTGATTCAACGAATATCCAGGGATTTTCGACGCTGAAGCGGACGCCGGCCCGGGCGGCGAGATTAATCACGCCTTCGAAGTGCGAGGTGCGGAGTGCGGGGTGCTCCAGGATGGCCTTGTCTGATATGTCGGCCTTGACAAAGGTGAATCCGGGAGTGGCTTCCAGTTTGCGCAGGCGATATTCCTTCATGCGCGGGTCGTAGGCGTCGTTCAGGTTGTCGATGCCGGTGACGGTATCGCCCCGGGCCAGCAGCAGTTCAGATGTTCGCGCGCCGATGAATCCGGCAGCGCCGGTGACGAGGTAGTGGGACATAGTTTTATCCAGTAATCGGTTATCAGTAATCAGTAATCAGTAATCAGTGGGCTAAAGCTGGTTACTGATGACCGAACTAAAGCCGTACAACCTTCGGGCTATCCTTGCCCAGCTTGCCCAGCGCGTTGCGGCTGTCGAAGATGAACTGGGCGGCTTCCAGGATGGCGGGGTAGTCGTAGGTTTTGTGATTGGTGATGATGACGACCGCGTCAGCGGCGGCGACCCGCGCCAGCAGGTCAGAATCGGGGATGCTTTTCATCTCCCAGCCTTCGTATTCGTGGTGGATGTGGGGAATGTAGGGGTCGTGATATTCGACCAGCGCGCCCTTCTTTTTCATCAGCGCAATCACATCGAAGGCCGGGGATTCACGCACGTCGTCAATATCGGGCTTGTAGGCTGCGCCCAACACGAGGATGTTGCTGCCCTTGAGGGGCTTGGCGCGGTCGTTGAGGGCTTCCAGCACGCGCGTCACCACGTAGCGCGGCATGTTGGTGTTGATTTCGCTCGCCAGTTCGATGAATTTGGCGTTGTAATTCATGGCCTTCATTTTCCATGAGAGATAGAGCGGGTCGATGGGGATGCAGTGTCCGCCCAGGCCGGGGCCAGGAGTGAATTTCATGAATCCGAAAGGCTTGGTGGCCGCTGCGTCAATCACTTCCCAGACATCCACGCCCAGGCGGTCGCACATCAGGGCCAGTTCGTTGACCATGCCGATATTAATCATGCGGAAGGTGTTTTCGAGAAGTTTCGCCATCTCGGCGGCTTCGGGTGAGGAGACCGGCACGACCGTCTCCAGCGCGCCACTGTACCAGGCGGTTGCGACCTCAGCGCAGGCCGGGGTCATGCCGCCCATCACTTTGGGGGTGTTGTAGGTGGTCCAATCCTCGCGGCCCGGGTCGACGCGCTCGGGCGAGAAGCAGATGAACAAGTCCTCACCCACTTTCAGCCCGGATTTTTCGGTCAACATGGGAAGGAGCAACTCGCGGGTCGTGCCGGGGTAGGTGGTCGATTCCAGCACGATGACCATTCCCTTGTGGACGTAGTTTGCCAGCTGCTCGGTGGCAGAAAGGATGAAGGACATATCGGGGTCGCCGGTTTGGCGCAGCGGGGTGGGAACGCAAATCGAAACGGCGTCCATTTCGGCCAGGGCGGCGAAGTCGGCGGTCATATTCAGGTTGCCAGACAGTTTCAGGCGGGCGACGGTTTCGGTCGGCACATCCTGGATGTAGGAAATGCCTTTGTTGAAGGTTTCGACCTTGCGCTGGTCAGGGTCGATGCCGAGCACTGCGAAACCTTTCTCGGCGAAAACAACCGCCAGGGGCATTCCAACGTAGCCCATGCCGAGGATGCCGATTTTGGCGGTTTTGTCTTGCAGTTTTTGAATCAGGGTGTCTTTGGTGGTCATTTTTTTCCTTTTTGGGAAGTGATGTCGTTGATTTATTACACGCCTTTTTGGATGATCGAGGCAACATAATCCAATTTCCCATTCATAGTGCGTGCCGTAAAATGGTCAGTAAGCACAACAAGGGTATTTTTATCTTTTGCAACCAGAAATTGACCGTTTTCAGAAAACCTTAAATCGGGAAAAAGTTCTTGATATGCTTGCCAGTAGGTCTGAGCAAAACCTTGACCATATCCAATCACAGCCCTAGGCCGATTCTCATCAATCAGGTTGCGCAAAAATTTAACTCGACTTGGTTTCACAATGCGATAGTATTCATCGGATGAAGCAAATTGAGGAATTAGTTTTTCATATCCCCAGTCATTGATGCTTGGCTTGGGAATCGGCATTAACTCGCACAATAAAGTATTGCCTTGAAATCGTCCCAGATAATCAGCCTGATAGTTGCGAATATTTTCTGCATCTGCCGGCTTTCCCTCCAAGCGAAGCATGATGTAACACATTCCTCGCCAAGTCCTTTGAATAATTTTCTTTCCCCAATGATGTTTGGTAATGCCAAGAATTTGGTGCGCTTCAGCACAATCTTCAACTTGGCGAAATTTTAGCCGTGCACGAAGGTTTTCTTCCCCTCCGCCAGCTTCTTCCATGCCAAGAAACCAAACGTCAGCGTTTAGTTTTCCATATCCAACGAAATTTAATAAATGCTCTAATTCAGCACTTGAAAGCACAGTGGACAAATTATCACCTTGTCGTTGTAAAGTTTCAAATAACAAGCTCTTAATTTAGAAAACTGCTTCGGGATCAAAGCGGCCCAGAATATTGAAACGCTTTAGCAGTCCATTCTATTCACCAATTGACTATCCAAACGGAATAATCGTTCAGCAACTGGAAGTTCTGCGAGGCTTCATCGACTGCCTGCAATTCAGAGAGCGGAATGGTGAACTTCTTACGATCCGAGACGCGCCGAACTTTTACAAGGATATCCCTGTCATCAACGGTTACATCGAATTCCTTCAGTTCGTAAGTATCGTGGTAAGAACCTTCTTCTTTCTTCAGCCGTTCATATTCAGTTTTGCTCCCGTAGCCAAAATCAAAGCGTTCTTCCCATGCAAAAAAGCCCATACTCTCGATGCCGGTTAATAAACAAGGGCAGGTTAGATTTTTGCTGAGATAGGCACAATACGTCTCGATGGTGGCTTGTTCCACGCCAGGTATTCTATTCAAGCCGAAAACGGATTGGATTCTCTTGAATTGTGCGTCTGTTTCTTCTGACATGTTTTTTCCTTTGACAGTTTCGACTTGAAAAGTGCCGCCACTTGTTCACTCGAATATCGAGTATCGAGTAGCTAGAACAACTTCATCTGCTTCGGCTCGTCCGTTTTCGGCGCTTCGTAGAGCAGTTTGGGTTCGGCAATCACCGCTGATGGCGCGGCCTTCGCCAATTCCTTGCGCGCCACTTCGAGCAGCTCCGGCAGTTTGGCGAAATCAGCCTTAATCAGCGGCAGGTAGGTGGGGTTATGCAGCGCTGCTGCCGGGTGGAACATGGGGATGACGAAACGGTTGCCCACTTTGCGCATTTGCCCGTGCACGGCGCTGATTTTTGCGCTGGGGAAAAACTTGCCCATCGAGAAGCGCCCCAAAGTGATGATGATTTTCGGTTCGAGCGCGCCTATTTGACGTTCCAGGTAGCCGTTGCAGGCCAGCAGTTCTTCGGGCATGGGGTCACGGTTGCCCGGCGGACGGCACTTGACGACGTTGCCAATCCAGACTTCTTCGCGCTTCAGCCCGGCCAGCGCCAGCAGTTCACCCAGAAACTTGCCCGCCTGCCCCACGAAGGGGAGTCCCTGCTGGTCTTCGTTGAAGCCAGGGCCTTCGCCGATGCACATAATCTCGGCATTTTCAGGGCCTTCGCCGGGGACGGATTTGGTGCGGGTTTTGTGCAGGGCGCAGCGCGTGCAAGCTGATACTTCGCTGGCGATTTGGGCGAGGGATTCGTGGGTGGGCATGGTTCCTCCAAAGGGCGTCGAAAGTCAAAGGTCGAAGGTCAGGTTGATGACCTTTGACTTTCGACCTTTGACATGAGTAGCGCATCTTCGCCATTCGAATAATAATGCGGGCGAAGGCTATCTTCCACAAAACCGAACGAGCGGTATAGGTGTTGGGCGGCCTGGTTGCTGGCGCGGACTTCGAGCATGACGCGGGCCATGCCCAGTTGGGCGGCTTTTCCAAGCGCGGTCTGCATGAGGGCGCGGGCCACGCCCTGCCGCCAGAATTTGGGATGCACCGCCACGTTGGCAATTTCGCCCTCCCCGGCCACATCCCACAGGGTCAGCGAGCCAACCACCGCTTTTTCCCCTGCCAGGTATTGAACATTTTCGACCGGCAGGGCGAAGGGCATCACATAAGCAAGCGGTTCATCTGAAACTGTTTCGGCCACCCAGCACGAGGATGTTGGCTTGCGCAGTTCCCCGGCGTAGGCGGCGGGCGACCAGGGCAGCAAAATCCCGGCGATGGCGTCCACCAAGACGACGGCGTGGATGTCGGCGAGAGTCATCGGGCGGATGTTCATATCGGTTCGCCGATGTGCAGGTAGAGCGGGGCCAGGCTGTGCAGGTCATCCACTTGCCCGGCTTGCAGGCGATTCCAGGCCAGTTCGGCGAGAATGCCGGGGCGGCGGGTGGAACAGGCGGGTGACAGCAGCGTGATTTGTGGATTCTTTTGCAGGAGGGAACGCTCTGAGACGGTTAAATCGCCCGCAATAAGGGTATCCCGCTCGATGGAGGCGGATAATTCTTCAGCATTGGTGACGCGCGGACTCCCGGCAGCCTGCCAGCCGTTATGATGAGCGTGGAACCACGCTAGGGCGAGGCGTCCCCGCCCGGCGGGCAGGAGGCAGGCTAAGGGGCGTTTGTCCAATGCAACCGGCGCGGCGACCACCTCAAGGGTTGGGATTCCGATCAGCGGCAGATTCCGGCTCATCGCCAGTCCCTTTACAAAAGATAACCCCACCCGCAGGCTGGTAAACGAGCCGGGGCCGAGCGCCACTCCCAGGGCAGTGACTTGCGCGACGGCCAGGCCGGTTTGCTGGAGCATTTTCTCGACCGCTGGGGCCAGTTCGACGGTGTGACGCGCCTGGCTGACCCATAGGTGCTCGGCCAGGATGCGCGCGCCATCGTAGAGGGCAACACCAATTTGGGAGGTGGATGTGTCAACGGCGAGAATCATGTGGTAATTAGCGAGTGGTAATTCGTAATTCGTCCAGGAGTTTTTGATACCTGTCACCGGCGGCAAGGAAGGTGAGTTGGCGTTGGGTCTCGTCGAGATATTCCAGGGAAATCCACAGGTTTTCGGCAGGCAGGACGGGTTGGATGCGCTCCGGCCATTCGATGAGCAGCGGGCCTTGCGCGAACATGGCGTCGAGGTCGAGTTCTTCGGCTTCGGCGGGGGATTCGATGCGGTAGGTATCGAGGTGGAAGAGCAGGGCTTTGTCTGCGCCGCGATAAACATTGACCAACACGAAAGTTGGGCTGGAGACTTCGTCGCGCGCGCCCCAGCCGGCAGCGATGCCCTGCACGAAGGTCGTTTTGCCCGCGCCCAGGTCGCCTTGCAGGCAAATGCAGTCGCCGAGCTGGAGCAGCGCGCCGAGTTTTTGCCCGAGTTGGCGGGTGGTATCGGTGGATGAACTGATGAAGGAAGGCATTGGGAGAGATTATACCGTCAGGCGGGGGAACGGGGTAGAATCAGACGATTTCAACAACAAGGAGCCGCCATGTCCCTCAACAACGTCCAGCCGCAGTTATCCCTGCTTTCTGAAGAGCAAATCGAGCAGATGCACCGCTACGCCCTGCAAATCCTGGCAACGACCGGGACGCGAGTCGATTCGGAGTCGGTGCGCCGCCTGCTGGAATGGAAACTCGGTTCGGCCTGCGTGGATGGCGACCGGGTGCGCTTGCCCGCCGAAGCCGTCGAGTGGGCGCTGAAGGCCGCTCCCTCTAAAATCGACATTTATGACCGGGCCGGGAATCGCGCTTTCCAACTGGACGATAACCGCACCCATTTCGGCGTTGGCGTGACCGCGCTCTACTACCAGGACCCGCAAACCGACCAACTGACGCCGTTTTCACGCGCCAATATGCGCGACATGGTGCGGCTGGGTTCGGCGCTGCCGTACTACGACGTGATTTCAACGATTGGGATTGTGCAGGATGTCCCCGCCGCGCTCTCGGATTTGTACGGCAGCCTGGAGATGCTCGCCAACACCACCCGCCCGCTGGTGCTGCTGGTCTCGGACGAGGAGAATTTCGCGCCGGTGCTGGAGATGTTCGAGCAACTGGTTGGCGATTTGGGGCAAAAACCGTTCATCATCCCGTACTTCAACCCGGTTTCGCCGCTGGTGATGAACGCCGGGACGGTGGACAAGATGCAGGTCGCCATCGAGCGCGGTTTGCCGGTGATTGTTTCCAGTTACAGCATGGCCGGGACCTCCACGCCGATTACGCCCGCCGGGACGCTGGCGCTGCTGATGGCCGAATTGCTGGCCGGGCTGGTCATCAGCCAGGTGTTCAAGGAGGGCGCGCCGGTCATCCTGGGGATGCTTCCGGCGTATTTCGACATGAAAACGATGGTCAATTTTTACGACCCGCAGAGTATCCTGCTCAACCTGGCCTGCGCCGAGATGATGGCCCATTACAACCTGCCGCACTGCGGCACATCCGGCAGCGGCACCGGCTGGGGCGCGGACTTAATCGCCGCCGATACGTACTGGATGAATACCCTAACCTATGCCCTGAAGCGTGGCGGGCTGGCCCCGTTTGTCGGTGATACGCTCACCTCGAAGGCCGTTTCACCCAAAACGCTGGTGTACGTCCACGAAGTCATCGACCAGGCCCTGCGCTTTGTGGATGGATTCCAACTCGACGACTCGACCGCCGTCCTGGCCGAAATCGACAAGGCCGGGCCGGGCGGCAGTTTTCTCTCCGCCCCTTCGACGCGCCAGCGTTTCAGGAGCGGATACTATCCCAGCCCGGTCTTTCCGCACTTTAGCATGGAAAAATGGCAGGCCGCCGGACAACCCAGCGCCGACCAGGTCCTGGGCGAGGCCACCCTGCGGCTGATGTCCACTGCCCCCGCGCCGGATGACCACGATGAATTGTTGGCGAAAGGGGAGCGATTTATCGCCCGCTACAACCCTTGACTCCCATCCTGCACTGCACTAAAATCGTACTATCTTACTCTACGAAAGGAGGCACCGTCAAATGATGAAACACATCTCCACGTCCATCCAACGTGTATTTTGCGCGCCTCCTGCCGGGGTGACTCACTAGAGTCATTGCATCTTTGTCTTTGATGCCGCAGGCGCGCACGCGCCTGCGGCTTTTTTATCGCCGCAGAATGTTTCCATCTGTGGCGTTTTGCTTTAACGCTCTACTTTCACGAAGAACCCAATCAACACTATGTCTCTTCAAAATACCTACAACTACTTCGACGAACTCGATGACTTCGACCTCGACGAAAAAGGACGCGAGCGATTCGCTCGCCGCAATCCCAAAAAACTGCCGATGAGCGAGCAGGTTTTCCTGCACAACCAGGACGATTCGCGCGGTTCGTTCCAATACACCTACAAAGCCGCCCGCTTCGAGTCGTGGTGGCTGCTCGATTCGCTCGGTGAACTCTACGAGCACCAGTGGATATCGGATGTGCTGCGGCGCGTCAAAGGCGGCAAGGAGGCCTCGGTTTACCAGTGCCGGGCCGGAACGGCCATCCCCGGCGGCGGGCTGGCGGCGGCCAAAGTCTACCGTCCACGCATGTTGCGCAATCTCAAAAATGATGCTTCTTACCGCGAAGGCCGCTCTGACCTAGATGCCGAAGGCCGCCAGGTTATCAATGACGGCGACCTGCACGCGATGGCAAAGCGCACCGCTTACGGCGAGGAACTGCGTCACACCTCCTGGATTGCCTACGAGTTCACTACCCTGCAAGACCTGCGGGCCGCCGGCGCGGACGTGCCGGCGGCTTACGCCATGACCAAAAACGCCATCCTGATGGGCTACGTTGGTGATTTTGGCGCCGCCGCCCCCACCCTGGGCGAGGTCTCGCTCGACCGTGACGAAGCCAGGCCGCTCTACGAGCGCGTCATCCGCAACATCGACATCATGCTGGCGCGCGGGCGCATTCACGGCGACCTCTCGGCCTACAACATCCTGTACTGGGATGGTGACATCACGCTGATAGACTTTCCCCAGGTGGTCTCGCCGGAGGGCAACCACAACGCTTTCCGCATTTTTGAGCGTGACGTGACCCGCATCTGCGAGTACTTCCACAAACAGGGTGTTCACGCCAACCCCCGCAAACTGGCTGCCGATTTGTGGACTGCCAACGGCTACAAACTGCGCCAGGAGGTCGATATCCGCCTGCTGGATGCCGACGACCCAAAGGACCGGGCGCTGTGGCAGAAGCAGAAAAGCGGACGGTAAAACAGAACGTCCCGAAGGCTGCGAAACCTTCGGGACGGTTTTTGTTCAGGTTGCGGAATGAATTCCGCAATACGAAAATTAGCCGACCAGTTTCACCAGGTCTTCGGCGGCGCGCCGCATCTCCAGGAACACCAGGCCAAGTTTGCCTTCCTGGCGCGCCAGCGCGGTCAAGACGGCCTCGTCGCCAATGGAAATCAGGACGATAAACCCTTGATTGCCCTTGATGTAGACCTGTTCCAGTTGGCCGCGTCCCAGTTCCTGGGCGATGCGTTCTCCCAGCGAGAGCATGGCAGCAGACATGGCCGACACGCGGTCTTCTTCAGCGCCCTGCTGGAGGGCGGAGGCCATAATCAGGCCGTCTACAGAGACAATAGCGGAGGCTTCGATATCGGATGCAGAAGCCTGCATCGCGCGCAGGCGTTCGACCATTAACTGGCTGCGATTTTTGCTCATGGGGTATTCTCCGGGCGAAAAAGTCTGTGACAGTTTACCATGAAATTATAAGACAAACCGGATTTTTTTGCACATACTTTGCGCAATTGTGAACAAAATGGGTTGGGCTTTTTACCGCATCAATCGTTCTTCCAGGTAACGATTGATGCGGTAAATGATAAAACCGTTGAATATGATGGTTGCCAGGCAGCCGGGCATCGAGAGCAACAGCAGCACCCGCCGCGAGACATAACGAAGCATCCCCTGTTCGATGGCATCGTACAGCCAGAAAGCCGAGGACAGCGTAAGCAGCAAGCAAATTGCCATGACTGGCAGGGAGATTGCAACCGTTCCCAAGAACACCCTGGATGAACGAATTGCGGCGCGCAAAAACATAACCAATTTTGTTCCTATCCCTTTCATATCTTGCATAGACCACCTGGCGTAAGCGATACGACCGCTCAACGAGGAATCTGGTAATTCGGCGCTTCTTTGGTAATAATGACATCGTGCGGGTGGCTCTCGATGAGACCGGCATTGGTGATTTTGACCAACCGGGTCCTGGCGCGCAGGTCATCGAGCGACTTTGCGCCTGCGTAACCCATCCCGGAGCGCAGGCCGCCCACCAACTGATAAGCAAAATCGCGCAATGTCCCTTTGTACGGTACGCGCCCTTCGATGCCTTCCGGCACCAGTTTGCCCATCGTCCCCTGCCCGCTGCCGTAGCGGTCTTTGCCGTAGCCTTGCAGCGCGCCCATCGACCCCATGCCGCGATATTCCTTGAAGCGGCGGCCCTCGAAAATAATCGTATCGCCGGGGGATTCTTCCAGCCCAGCCAGCAGCGAACCGAGCATCACCGTATCGGCTCCGGCTACAATCGCCTTGACGATGTCGCCGGAATATTTGATGCCGCCATCGGCGATGATGGGCGTGTTCGTTTTGCGGGCCTCCTGCGCGCAGACGTGGATGGCCGTCAACTGCGGCATCCCAGCCCCGGCCACCACTCGCGTTGTGCAGATGGAACCCGCCCCCACGCCGACCTTGACTGCATCCGCGCCGGCTTCGATCAGCGCGCGCGTGCCCTCGGCAGTCACCACGTTCCCGGCCATGATGGGCAGTTTTGGGAAAGCCGCCCGGATGCGCTGGATGGCGGTGATGACGCCCTTCGAGTGGCCGTGTGCTGTGTCGATGGCGATGATGTCTACCCCGGCCTCGTTCAATTTGCCGGCCCGAGTCTCCAAATCCGCGCCGACGCCGACCGCTGCGCCCACCCGCAATCGGCTGCGCGCATCCAGGGCGGCGTGCGGATGTTCGATTTCGGTCAGGATGTCTTTAACGGTCAACAGTCCTTTCAGTCGCCCAGCCTCGTCCACCAGCAACAGTTTTTCGATGCGGTGCTTTTGCAGCAGGGACTTGGCTTCCGTGCTAGAAATGCCCACCGGAGCCGTCACCAGCCGCTCGCGGGGAGTCATGAACTCGCTCACCAGGCGGACGAAATCGACCGGTTCGACGAAGCGGATATCGCGGTTGGTCAAAATCCCGGTCAATTGTCCATCGCGTGTCACGATGGGCACGCCGCTGATTTTGTAATGCGCCATGATGTCTTCGGCCTGCTGGAGCGTGGCGTCTGGCGGCAGCGTGACCGGGTCCGAAATCATCCCGGCCTGCGAGCGTTTCACCTTGTCCACTTCGGCGGCCTGCTCATCGGCAGACATATTGCGGTGGATGATGCCCAGGCCGCCCGCGCGCGCCAGCGCAATTGCCAGCCGCGCTTCGGTCACGGTATCCATCGCCGCCGAAAGCAGCGGGATGTTGAGGGGAATCTCGCGGGTCAGGCGGGCGCGCACATCTACATCGGAGGGGAGTGTCTCGCTATAGCCGGGGACGATTAGCAAGTCGTCAAAGGTGAGCGCTTCGGAGGAGCGGAAGAGTTCTTCGTTCATTTTTCTCCACGAAAGATGATATACCCTGTCCCGAAGGTTTTTGGGGAGGTTTTGACTATTCCAGGTAACCTCACCTGCGCTCCCTGGCACAGCCCGCGCAGTTTAGCGGGGCAGGCGCAAGTGTCGGGGCGTTTTTTTTCGTTATTTATTTTCAGCCAACCAGGCCTGGAACATTAAGACAGGCCATAATTCCTGCTGCCGGTTCCGCAGGCCAGAGAGATGTTCTTCCCATGCCTGTCGGATTGGCCCGGATTGGAAGAAGCCTTCACGGCCCAGGCGTTCCTCGGCCAGCAAATCCTCGGCCCACTCGCGTAATGGCGCCCGCAGCCAGGCATCGATGGGCGCGCTCGATTCCATTCCGAGGCGCGCAAACCGCTGGCGCGGCGCAACCTTGTTGAGCAGCTGGCGCAAAATCCAGTTTCCCTGTCCGTTCCGGATTTTCATGCGCAGCGGCAGGCTCCAGGCAAATTCAACCACTTCATGGTCATCCAGGAACGGCAGGCGCGTCTCGAGGCTGGCGCCCATACTGGCGC
>Ga0209835_1000699_pt1 | contig 20910 bp, 15 predicted proteins | sample LakKivwa52mmetaG_FD_184138 | JGI IMG/M metagenome (GOLD analysis project Ga0209835, IMG submission 184138) | Anoxic lake water microbial communities from Lake Kivu, Rwanda to study Microbial Dark Matter (Phase II) - Lake Kivu water 52m metaG... | ecosystem: Environmental > Aquatic > Freshwater >...
ACATTACCTTGTCCATCATATAGATATACGTTTAATTGTCTCTTTCCCTCGAGTTTGATTTTTGCCTCTTCCCCAATAGCAATACGGTAGCAATACGGTAGCAATACGGTGAATGACCGTATTGCTACCGTATTGCCCCCCTGAAAGCCGATGCTGTACTTATAGGAATGAAGCGATGAAAAAAGTGCCTTTGCCTTGGGCTAAAACACTATCCTGTGAGGGAGTTATGAATACCGATTGTCCTGGGCTTAGGCAGAGGGTCTCCTCTTTGTGGGTCAATTCGCATTTTCCGGCTTGGCAAAAGATGATAGTTGCATTTTCTATGAACATCTCTTCTTGACCGCCTTTGAGACAGAGAGAATGGAAGCTAAAGTCTTGCACAGGTACAGGATAGGCATGCTTTCCGGCACGAGTTTTGGCTTTGTAGCGTTTGGGCATGTAAGCCTTAAACTCTACTATTTCAAAGAGTTGGTAAAGATCAATATGTTTGGGGGTCAAGCCTCCACGAAGGACATTATCCGAATTTGCCATTATTTCCATACCGACTCCCTGCAAGTAGGCATGAAGGGTCTGCGCTTTGAGAAAGATAGCTTCCATGGGTTGCAGCTTGATGATGTTTAGATATAGGGGCGCCAAGACACCGATATCGTTGGGATAAAATTCCAATAGTTTACGTAGCCAATGGTGAACAAGCTGAAACTGTTCGTCTTCTTCGCTGAGAATAAAATCTTCCTGATCGACTTCATGCCGGAGGTGGGCAAGCACTTTCTTTCTTTTGGTGATGGTCAGGTTGTAAATACATTCGAGTAAGCTTTGGATCCGATAGTGGGGATCTCTGCAAAAATAGTTCCACTCATAGAGAAAGGATTCGAGCTTGTAACGCAGGAACAAACGTTTGATATCCTCTCCCCTCCTAAATCCACACATAGCATGAAATTCGGTCAAGGCGCAGATGAGTTCTGGCTTGTGATTTGGGTCTTTGTAAATGCGCAATGGGTCGCTGATGGGTATCTTTGCAAATTCTTCATCCTCAAAGCCCCTTTGCGCTTGTTTGAGATTGGGATGAGCTTGAATGGATAATGGTTTTTCGGCACAGAGTAGTTTGAAGAGGTATGGCAGTTGGTTTTGATAGCTTTCTGCATTCTTGCCAAGGACAGCAGCAGGATTTTTGGCAATGAAATCTGATAGAGCTACCTCTTTGCCATCGACGATGAGATGAGAAGGAGCGTTTTTATGGGCACCCATCCACAGTTCGGCATAGGGGGTGGCAGTGGGATTTGCGAGTTTCAGGAGCTTGGGAATATAAGAAGGCGATCCCCATTCATAATGCATGACGGTGTTTTGCATTTGGTAAATACTCATAAGCTGTGTCCTTTAATCAATATCACTTTCACGCAGGGCTCTTTGATATAGCAGGTCCAAGAGCGATGAACCTTTGCGCAGGTTTTGTTTTGCCATGGCAAAGATTTCTTTGGCTTTGTCATATTCTTTTTGCTGAAGGTAAAGACGCATCAAGTCTTCATAATAGACTCCGACACCCGGTTCCAATAGCAGAGCTTTGTTTAGAAGTTCGGCGGCTTTGGTAAATTGTCCAATCTTAAAGGCACAAACGCCGTAGGCATGAAAGTGATCAGCATGGACGATGCTGCTGAGCTTTTCATAGTCCATAAAAGCCGCAAAAGCCATCAGCCAGATGCCCAGTTTGGTATAAACTACCGCCTTGAGTAGTGTCAAGTGTTTGTGTTTGCCCAGTTTCTCCTCGCCCTTTTTGATAAAATCGAGAGCTTCATCAAATCTGCCAGTGCGGACTAGTTGCTCGATCAAGAGAAAGTAGATAAAGGGATTGTCCGGCACGATCCGAATAGTCTGCTTGATCATTTCGATGCTTTCGGTATGGTTTCCGAGATAGGCTAAAACCAAAGATTTGTTATACAAGACATCGGCACTGCTTTCTTTGATCTTATCAAAAAATGATAGGGCAAGACGGTATTCATGCAAGGCAAAGAAACAATTTCCGATCAGGAAGCAGAGCTGTTCGTCTGTGGGATCGATAGCCAGGGCTTTTTGATATTCGGCAATGGCTTTGCGATGCTGCTGCCTGCGCACATAGATATCGCCGAGGCTGATCATTACCGCTTTTTCTTGGGGATGGTCTTCAGCCGCCTTTTCCAAGAGATTTACGGCATGAATCCAATTGGTTTTTACCAGTGCTTCCGCTCTGAGAATGAGGTTTTGCAATTCGGCGTGCATTAGTTGAGTTCCTGTAGCAATTCTTGTATCGCTCTTTTTAGTTGGACATCATTGTTTGAAATGATATCATTGGGACTAAGATCGACTAGGATATCGGGCATGGCTCCACTGCCTTCCATATTGGTACCATCAAGTTTGTACCAACCGCTGCCGGGCATGCGCATGGAAGAGCCATCGAGGAGGTCATATTGCCAAGTTCCAATCACAGAGCCACTGGAAGGCATTCCAACTACTTTACCCAGCTTTAGCTCTTGATAGATGATGGGAAAGATTTCGCCATCCGAAAAAGAGCCTTCATCGACGAGGACGATGGTGGGCTTGTTCCAAATCCTGCGGGGCTCCAATTTTCTATCCATGCCATGGCGGCGATTGCTGCTATAGCCATAATGTTTCTTGATCAAAAAGGTAATCAATTGATCGTGAATCCTGCCACCGGAATTACCTCGTACGTCTATCACTAGAGCTTCTTTATCCGCATTGTCGCGGAAAACATCTCGAATGAAGGCATCGTAATTTGTGCTACCCATGGCGGGGATGTGTACATAACCAAGCCTATTGGAGGATAGTTCATTGACCAATTGTCTGGTTTGAGCTACCTTGTCTTGATAGTATAGGTTGTTCTCTTCACGACGCGAGAGTCCATCGATCTGAGCATCGAGTTCATTGGCACCATTACGAAACTTTAGTTTAATCCTTTTTTTGATTTTGTCCGTGAGCAGTGAATCGAGCGGTGTTTTGGCGGTGATCTTGATGCCATCAATATGGGTAAGGATATCTCCAGCGCGAATACCATAAAGGCTATACAACCTGCTGCGGGTAAAGACCTCGCGGATTCTGATCCCTTCCGGCAAAGCACTGAAGTGATCAAATTCTACTCCCAAAGCAGCAACCTGACTGTTTCTCTGATTTGCTTTTTGGCGTGGATAAAAGCCGGTATGAGAAGCGTTTACATCACCAATCATTTCATTTACGATGGCAGCAATATCATCGATGGAACGCGCTTTGAGCACGTAGGGCTGATAACGGTCATACATTTCCTGCCAGTTTTTGCCATGCATAGCAGCATCATAAAAGTTTAAGCCAAAGGCACCCCAAACTTGCTCAAAAACTCTCTGGTCAAGGATGCTTTGATCGTATTTGTATTCAAAACTGAGCTTCACTTCCGCCTTGGCACTGCTACCCACGGCAAAGGATTTGATAATCCCATTTTCGAGGTAATAGAGCTTGTTTTTTACCATGCGAAACTGCCCCACGTTTTTGCCGATATTAAATTCCTCTTTGATGCCCTTGCCATAGATATTTGCCTTTTTGAGGCTCGCGGAGCCATCGCCAAAGAAGGAATCCTGTATGTAATAAAAAGTACTGTCGTCAATGACCTTGATCACATAGAGATAATTGGCATCTGAAGTGATAATCTGATAGACGCGTTTTTCGATATCTTCCCATTGTACTTTGAGTGGTGTTTTTGGCAGAGAGGGGGCTTCGCTTTTGGCATCAGACTCTTTGGGCGGGGCTTTCGTTTCCGGCTCCTCTTTGTCTTTGTCCAGATCATCGTCTTTGGGCTCTACCACGGTGGTCTTGACTTTGAAGATTTCCTGCCAGTGGTCTTTTTCCAGCTCAAAATCATCCCTTGGGACAAAATCAAGACGGGAGATGCCAGAATTTCTGGTCATCAGAATGGACTTTTGATCTGGTAGCCAGTTAAAATTTCCAATCCAAGAAGTGTCGTTTAGTATCTTGCGGCTACTTTGAGAAGCAAAATCGTATAGATATAGCTCATAAATCCATATATCACTGCGAATTGCAGCATAAATGGCATAGCTCATGTCTGGACTGATGGCAAAATTGCTGGAGACCGGAAGATCGATATTGAGGGCTGTGACATTACTCATCGTGCTATCGCCGATGGCGATCCTGCCACTCATACGTTCATCGGTATAGGAGATAATCCACTTGTTGGAGGCGTCTTTGACGATGCTATCCACGTTGTACTTTCCAGCACCAAACCAAGAGATGGGTTTAATGCTCTCAAAGTCATCTTCGGATACCATAAACAAGGTATTGATCCCTTTGTGTAAACGATTGACAACAAAGCTTTTGCTGCCTGGGAAAAACTGGATGTGTTCCACTGAAGCATGATCGAAGGTGAGCTGTTTTACTTCGCCACCTTTGCGGGGAGTGGCAAAGAGGTCATATTGATATTGTAGTGCAATCAGCAATTCATCATCGGAGAGGGCAAAGGAAAAAACATCGTTTTTCATGTCTTTGCGGACTATCGAGCTTTCAAAGCTATCTTCGGGGATATTGATCTGAAGCTTGGAAACCCGGTCTGCACCCAAACGTATGGGATCAAAGCGCCAGATTTCATCAAAGCGCTCAAAAACTATCCGGTCATTTTGACGGGCAATGGATATATCACGAGCAGACCACTGGTCAAACTTGCTGAGCTGGAAGGGTTGTGAAAAATCCATATTGTCTATTCTATAAAGCTGAAAGACATTGCCATCCGAGCCACAATAAAAGAAGGACGAGCCAAAGTGAGAATATCTGGGATAACGTTCCGTAAGCGGAGTATTGGTCAATCTGGTATAAACCATATCTTCCAGATTGATTTCCCATAGCTCGCCATTGATGCTACCCTGATAGGCTTCACGATAGGCATCTCCACGGCGGTTGAAGATGATCTTTTTGTTGTCTGGAGACAGGCTGGCAAAGGGATGCCCAATCTCGGCAATCATTTGGGGACGGCTGCCATCGATGGGTATTTTGTAAAGCGATGAACCCCAGCGGTGATTGAATTTGGAGCCCAAAAGCGCTGTGCCATCGGCAAACCAATCCGAAATGGAATAGCTTTCACGGATGATAACCCGTGCTTCTCCCCCTTCTGCGGGAATAGTATAGATATAGGGCAAACCCTCCCGATCCGATACAAAAGCGATTTGTTTGCCATCCGGAGACCATAGCGGATTCCATTCATTGGCAGAAGTAGCGGTAAGCCTTTTGGCATCTCCTCCCTTGAAGGGAACTAACCATAGATCGGATTGATAGACAAAGCAAACCAGATCACCATCAGGTGAAATGGACGGATCCTTTGCAAAAGAAGGCTCGAAGGCATGCAGAAAAGTTATGGCTGTTGCAAATAGCAACAGGCAAAAATATGAGGCATGTCTGACGGTGTGGCGGTACATACAAGCTATAATTGACCCTTTTGGCAACATTAGTCCTTCTCTAGATATTGGGCGTTTTGTTGGATTTGTTTAATCTGATAGCTGTGCTTTAAAATCCTGATATTAGTATTGGGGAAGATACTCTGTTCGGCACTCACCATCAGTTTTTCTTCTCTTTGAGCCGTGAGAAAATCGCTCATTGCGATATCCAAGCGCTCTTCTAAGAGCTTGATTTCTTGGTTTAGCTCGTCAATTTGTTCTATGGGAGCTTCGCTATCTTGGCGTAGTTTCACCACTTCTCTGGTTCGAATGAGCAGGAGGTTTTTGAGGTAGGCAGAGATGGTGATCTCGATCTCGGTACTTGTGCCATCTGGGTTGCCAATGATCCCACATTCGATCGAGCCGGAGGATTGGATATTCCCGCTATGGATAGTAGAATCAAAGCCCCAGCCTTTGATACCTTTTTCTACGATTAACTGGCAATTTGAGAGCTCGTTTGAAAAGCAAAGCTTGCCCATGGTGATGAGCTTTGATCTTTGGAGGCTTTTACACTCAACCTCGCCAATGATTTGCAGATATGATTCACGGCAATCGACAATGTTTTTTTCTACAAAGAGGTTTCCTTCACACCTGATGCGGGAAGTATTGATACTCCCCACGACAAAGAGGTCTCCACCTACAAAGAGATTGCTGGATTGAATGTCTCCGCCAATCCGCAATGATACGGGAATGCGGATGGTTTTGTTGATCACATCGCCTGTAATGGTGATTTCCCTGATTACGGATATGATGCCGTGTTCATCCATATAGGGATAGCCATCAATAGCGGCAATCAGACGATTGTGCTGTTCATCAAAGAAGACCCCTTCGCCAGCCAGACTACGAATATGTTCAGCATCCAAGTGCAATCCCTCTTGCATAGCGCCAAAGACGTTGTAAACTGAGCTTTCGTTCTCAAAGATACTGAGTGAGTAATCTGCCAAGACAGTTCCGGATGTGATGCAGGTAAGACTTTCCAAACTAAGGGGGTCTACATCTCGGGGATTATCGAGCTGGGTATTGAAGTAATAGTTTAAGCTACCCTTTTGGGTATTGGGTTTGCAGATAGCTATCGGAAAGGGGATGCCGAAATCTTTTTGGATACTTTCTTTGATGCTCTTGTGGAGAGCTTCTTCAAAGCCATATTTGATACCGCTACTCTCTATCAAATCCAAGATTTCCTGTTCGTCGATCATTTTCCCGCTGGGAAAAATCGTCATCATTGCAGTCAGTTCGTCATCGGATACTTCAATCAATACTTTGCCACTGGTACCGGTGAAGGTTTTAGGCATAAGAAACTCCAATCAGATTTATTTGCCGGTTTGTAGTTCCGTCCCTGCGAAAAGAGAAATACTGATCCGACTCGTATGTACATATATTGCTACAGCTTATATTGTCTGGAAGCAGTCCTGCATGAAGCAATTGCGCCAAAATCGTGGCTTGGATATCCAAATGCCGGTAGGGTGGCTCGGAAACCTGAATGCCCAGCAGTGATTGCGCGGCAATGAAATCATGCCAAATGGCTTCGCTTACTTCGTAATAGGGCATGCTAATGCCAGCCCCGATGTAAGCTTTGATATTTGCTGCTTGGCACTGATACTCGGTGATAGCTATGCTGATGGCTTTGCCGACGATGTTTTTCCTAGTTCCTTCCCTGCCGCTGTGGATCGCCGAGACTACTTTTTGGGATTCGTCATAAAACAAAACTGGTGTACAATCTGCCGTTCGAACCAGTAGATAAAGCTCGGGTAAATTGGTGATTAAGGCATCCGCAACGGGAATCTGGGGTTGGGTAAAACCAGCTCCGGCATCCTTGGCAGTACATTTGTGGACGATATCAGAATGGGTCTGTTCGGCAATAATCACTTTTTCGATTGGCACCAAAACACCATCAATCCAGAGGTCTTGCTTGCTTTGCATCCAGTTCCGGTAGTCTTTTTCAATGTTGCCAAGATATCTTAATACTTTCATTTGATCCTCCCCATCACAGGTATCGAACCTGCAGGACGATAGACATCCGTATTCTTGTTCAAAACCAACATACGCTGAACACGAGAGACAAAAGCCTTGAGGGATTTCAAGCCATAAATTGACCACAAGAAACATACTGATGCAGTGACCACCAAGGTATATTTTACGCCGATCTTACTGGATACCGAGCCTACCATCAAACTTCCAAATGGCGCGATAGACATATAAGCCATCGTGTACAAAGCCAGAATCCGCCCCCGCATTTTGTCTGCTACAATCCCTTGAATAATCGTATTGGTAGATGCCATTTGCAACATCATTCCCAGCCCGATCATCAAGAGGAGTGCCATGCTCATATAGAGCTGGGTGGAAAAAGCAAAGATAATCAAGCAGATGCTTACCACTGCTCCAGCACTGGTCATCTTTTGTCCCAGACCTTTGATGGATTGCCTAGAGGCTAAATAGAGTGCTCCGCTGAGAGCACCTATACCTGCGGTGGACATCAAAAGCCCCAATGTCTTTGAATCACCCTTGAGTACATCACGGGCAAAAACAGGTAAGAGCGTCGCATAGGACATACCAAAGAAGGTAAAGATCATGATATTGGAGATGAGATAGCGGATCGGGAAACTCTGGTAAGCATAGCTCCATCCTTCTATGACGTTTCTAAGTGCAGACCTGCCTGTTAGCTCTTTCTTTGGGTAATGAAGCTTGATCATGAATAGCATAACTAGCACAGGGAGATAGGAAAGACCATTGAAGGCAAAGCAAAATCCTTCGTTAAAAAAAGCGATCATGAGTCCAGCGATGGAGGGACCTATCAGTCTTGCTCCGTTAAACATCGCCGAATTCATCGCAATCGCATTAGGTAGATATGACTTATCCCCAACCAAATCAATTACATACGCTTGCCTAACCGGTGCATCGATAGCTTCGATAATACCCTGCAACAGACTTATGATAATCAGAGGTAACAAGAAATCTGGTGTAATATAATCTGTGAGTACCATAACCGCCAAAGCCGAAGCTTGCAAATATGCTGCTATCTGAGTGCCGATGATGATCTTATGACGGTTTGCCCGATCGGCAAGGTCTCCGGCAAAGGGACTCAAAACCACAGAGGGAATCATGCTCAAAAAACTCACTAAACCCAATAGAAACACCGAATTGGTCAAACGGTATACATACCAACCCATGGTCGTTCGTTGAATCCATGTACCGATCAAAGACACACCCTGTCCGATAAAAAACAAGCGGTAGTTCCTGATCGTGAGGGCTTTGAACATGCTCTTCAATGACATAAACTACAAGATAAACCTTGAGAGGTCTTCGCTCTCGATGATCGGAGCCAATTTCTCGACCACGAATTTTGCGTTGATTGATACCTTTTTGATCTTTGCATCCGGCAAGTCAAAGAGAAAATCGTCCAATAGAGCATTCATAATCGTATGTAATCTGCGTGCTCCGATGTCCTCCATTTTCTCATTTGCCAGGGCTGCATACTTGGCAATCTCTTTTATCGCAGGGATATGAAATCCGAGAAGCACTTTCTCAGAGGCAAAAAGGGCAGTGTATTGTTTGGTGAGAGCGCTTTCGGGCTCTACTAGAATTCTCTCAAAATCTCCTTGGGTAAGGCTATTGAGCTCCACTCGAATAGGGAATCTGCCTTGCAATTCAGGAATCAAATCTGAGGGTTTTGCCGTATGAAAAGCTCCCGCAGCAATGAACAAAATATGGGAGGTATCAATTGACCCGTATTTGGTAGGAACGCTGGAGCCTTCTACAATGGGCAAAAGGTCTCTTTGCACACCAGAGCGGGAAACATCTATCCCGCCATGCTTTTCAGCAGTGGCAATCTTGTCTATCTCATCGATGAAGATAATCCCATGATTTTCTACATTGTAGCGCGCAATCTCTACTACCTTGTCTTTATTTACCATGCGCTCTGCTTCATACTCGGTAAAATAGTCCAGTGCCTGCTGCACACTCATGCGTCTATGTTTGGTTTTCCCTTTACCGGGCATAAGATTGGAAAACATCTCAGAGAGATTAAAATCCAGCATTTCCAGGTTGAAATTGCTCATGATCTCGATTTGTGGCATGTTGTCTTCATCGATCACGAAATCTGCTTCACGCTCGTTAAGATCACCTGCCAAGAGTTTTTTACGCATCTTTTCACGTGTGCGTTCGTAGCGGTCTGCTTGAGTCTGAGTCTGTTTGGGATCATCTTTGGATTTCTTACTCGGTTTTGGTACAAGGGTATCCAAAATGTGTTCTACCGCTCTTTCATAAGCTTTGTCCCCTACCTCATCGAGCATTGCCTGACGTACTTGGTTGATGGCAGTGTTCATCAGTTCGCGTACCATAGATTCGACATCTCTGCCTACATAGCCTACCTCGGTAAACTTGGAGGCTTCTACTTTGACAAAGGGAGCATTGGCAAGCTTGGAAAGCCTGCGGGCAATTTCTGTCTTCCCCACACCCGTAGGCCCTATGAGGATGATATTATTGGGAATAATCTCGCTTTGAATTTCATCGTTGATTTGCTGCCTGCGCCATCTATTACGAAGGGCAATGGCAACCGCTCGCTTTGCCATTTCTTGCCCTACTATGTATTTATCGAGCTCTTGTACAATTCGTTTGGGAGTAAGTTCGTCCGGTTCAAACATCAGATTTCCTCGATGGTATGGTTTTTGTTGGTATAGACACAGATGTCAGAGGCTATGTTTAAAGCCTCCGAAACGATTTCTCGATTGTTTAGTTTGCTATGTTTGACCATTGCACGGGCAGCAGAGAGAGCATAATTGCCTCCCGACCCAATAGCGATGATACCATCATCCGGTTCCAGAACATCTCCCAAACCGCTAATGAGGATCAATCCGCTTTTATCTCCAGCGATCAGCATTGCCTCCAAGCGACGCAAATATTTGTCTGAGCGCCAATCTTTGGCAAGATCAACTGCAGCTTTTTTGAGGTTGCCCTTGTTTGCCTTGAGCTTTTCTTCAAATTTCTCAAAGAGAGTAAAGGCATCCGCAGTAGCGCCCGCAAAGCCAATTACAACATTGTTATCAAAGAGTTTACGTATCTTAATCGCCGACGCTTTGAGGATTGTATCCCCCAAAGAGACTTGTCCATCTCCACCGATTGTGGTATGTCCTCCGCGGTGGATGCCAAGTATGGTTGTTCCGTGAAATTGCATCATTCCTCTGTTTTTTCCTCTGGTTCATCCAGCAATGCGTCGATGGTCTGTTGTTCATCCTCGATGCTTGTTTGCTCGATGCGTACTTCCTGCGCTTTCCGTAGTTTCTCTTGGATCAAACCCTGATACTCTTCAGCAGTGTTTTTACTGATAATGGCAAAGATTTCGTCGGTTCCGAGAGTTTCTTTTTCCAGCAGTTCGATCGCGAGCACATCCAATAAAGATGAGTGTTCTTTGAGTAGTGAGACTGCTTTTTCATGCGCTTCATGGATCAATCCCCTGATCTCTGCATCAACAATCCGTGAAGTCTCTTCGCTATAGACATCTTTATTGACCAGTTCCTTGCCGAGGAAGACTTCTCCCTGTTCTTTGCCGATGGTCATGGGACCCACTTTGTCGCTCATGCCCCATGTACAAACCATCTTTTTGGCGATTTCGGTGCATCTATCGATGTCGTTTCCAGCTCCCGTAGTAAGCTCATCAAAGACAATCTCTTCTGCTGCTCTGCCCCCCATCAGGGTAACCAAAAGCTGTTTTAAATAGCTCCTGGAATATCCGCTACGATCGGATAGCAGATAGTGTGTTGCTCCACCTGTAAAACCACGTGGAATAATGGATACTTTGTGAACAGGCTCTGTCTTGTCCATAAAAACTGATGTCAAAACATGCCCGATTTCGTGATAGGCAGTAAGCCTCTTGTCTTCTTCTGAGATCACGCGGCTCTTCTTTTCTTTGCCCAGAATGAGCTTGTCTTTTGCCTCTTCAAAATCTATCATTTCAATGTGTTTCTTGTTTTTGGTGGCAGCAATCAAAGCAGCTTCATTGACGATATTTGCCAAGTCTGCACCACTAAAACCGGGTGTCCCTCTGGCAATGATTTCAAAGCTGATATCCGGACCCAAGGGAACTCGTGCCGCATGTACTCTAAGGATTTCGGTACGACCCTTAATATCTGGCAAATCGACTGTTACTTGCCGGTCAAAACGCCCCGGACGCAAGAGCGCTGGATCCAATATATCTGGTCTATTGGTAGCAGCGATGATGATCACTGCCTCATTGGGTTCAAATCCATCCATCTCTACCAAAAGTTGATTGAGGGTTTGTTCTCGTTCATCATGTCCGCCACCCAAACCAGTGCCCCGATGCCTGCCTACAGCATCAATCTCATCGATAAAAGTAATGCAAGGCGAGTTTTTCTTTGCCTGATCAAAGAGGTCTCTTACTCTGGCAGCACCCACACCCACAAACATCTCCACAAAGTCCGATCCGCTGATGGAAAAGAAGGGAACTCCAGCTTCTCCGGATACCGCTTTGGCAAGCAAGGTTTTACCTGTTCCGGGTCTGCCCACCAAGAGCACGCCACGTGGGATCCTTCCCCCCAAGCGTTGAAACTTGCCCGGGTCTTTGAGAAATTCTACGATCTCTTGTAATTCTTCTTTGGCTTCATCAACACCCGCCACATCCTTGAAAGTCACCTTACTCTTAGATCCTTCGTGTAGCTTCGCCTTGCTCTTGCCAAAACTAAAAGCTTTGGAGTTTTGGGAATTCATCCCGCGCATAAAAAACATCCAAAAGCCGATCAAGAGTATAAATGGCAACAGATAGGAGATTGCACTCAACCAAAATGAGGGTTTGATGGTGCTTACTTTAACACCCTTCATGACCAATTCATCTACCAAACGCGGGTCTTCAAAAGGCATCAGAGTCTGATATTTCTTGCCAGCTTTGTTTGTATAGATGATATCCCGATCGGCAAATTCAGCAGCCACCAAATCATCATTTTGCATCCTGATGACAAAGTTTGTATAGCTCTCTTTGATGGTTTGTGTGCGAGAGGAAAACCATACGTGATATACCATTACGGCTATCATCATGATGACGAAAAGCACGATGAAATTGTTATTGGACTTAGTTTGCGGGATCACCCTGAGAGGAATCTTGCTACCCGGAACATGTCTGGGATCCTGTTTCCCCTTGCGGATACGGTTTTTTACGATGAGGGTACGAATTATGCTGCCCAAAAGGATCGCCAGCACTGCCAACATAAAATATCCCACATAATCGCTGAAAGTGCCCAAAAACCCTTCAGCATTCTGGGTTGCATTATTTAGAGGAAGCTCCGCTACCTGTGATGCCTTTCCCAGAAGTGTATCTACAGCTTGGGCAAAGCTCAGATTCATGGTTGCCAAAAGCCCCATAAGTATAGTTAACGCTTTCTTCATTGATACATTTCTTCCTTTAATATCCCGATAAAGGGCAAGTTTCGATAGCGTTCGTTAAAATCCAAACCATAACCCACCACAAATTCATTGCCAATCTCAAATCCAACATAGTCAAACGAAACCTCCGTTTTATGCGCCTTGGGTTTATCCAACAGCACGCAAGTCTTTACCGAAGCAGGTTTATGCTTTTGGATATATTCCTTGATATAAACTAGGGACAAGCCCGAATCGACTATGTCTTCGATAATGACTACGTCCCTCCCACAAATATCCACATCGATATCTTTGCGGATTTTGACCACTCCGGAGCTCTCGGTTCCGCTCCCATAGCTCGAAATAGCCATAAAATCCACTTCCACAGGAATGGATATACTACGCAAAATATCTGCCATAAAGACAAAACCGCCTTTGAGGATGCCGATCAAAACCGGTACCGAACCCTTATAATCATTGGAAATGCTCAAGCCAATCTCGCGTACCCGGGACTGGATCTTGTACTCATCAAAAAGCACAGCCGATATATCACAATTCATTGAATTCATTAGTATCTCCCAATTACTTTCTATTTACAGACCGTTTTCGGCTACTGCCGAGATGCTCTGCCGTAATCATCAAAAACCTATTACCGCCCTCCACTTCGCAAGCCCGGCTATCCATTCGCATACCCACAATCCAGAGGATTTTTTCACCATCTATCAATAGCGGTACTTTATCCCTCTCGTATTTGGGAACTTTTTCGTCAATAAAAAAGTCTTTGAGCTTCTTCTGATGCCCCATCCCACTGGGGATAAATCTATCTCCAGCTTCACGGCTTCGTAGCTTGAGCGGTAGTACCACACGAGCCAGATCGATGATGATAACACTCTTGCCATCAACGCTTTCCATGTCTTTGGGCAGGGTCTTGAGATGTTGCAAATGAAAGCGATAATCACGATACAAAATCCACGACCGATCCGTATCAAAAGGCATTTCTTCACTTGCCACATTCTCGATAAATCCTCTATTGGTACTAAAAATCAGCTCTTCATATTGCCTGACGACAATCACTTTATGCCTCAGAATACAATGCTTTGACCCGCCTTCCGACATAAGTTTACGGATTTCCTGAAACGAGGAATGATAGAAATCACGCTCCTGCTTTGATACTTCAAAATATACTCTTTGCAGTAGATGAAAGAGCTCTATCTCACTAAGCTTTTGTAAAAGTGGCAAACTTAGGATGCAGGTATCTGCGCTTTGCTCAAGCAAAGCTTTTTTCCTAGTCTTATCCAATCCTCCTTGAATAAAAGCCTCGCTGGATATAGCGATTTCTGCCTGACGGCAAACGGTATCTGCCAAATCCCGGTTATATTGTTTCTTGAGCATAGGGATGATTTTGTGGCGCAAGAAATTACGGCTCAGGCTCTCATCATCATTGGAGACATCTTCTCGCCAAGTAAGCTCTGCCTCTGTCAAAATAGCTTTGAGCTCTGCCTTGGAAAAGCATAAAAGTGGATGTATTACATCTGCTGAAGCGGGTTTGATACCTCCCAAGCCCTTCAAACCGCAACCCCGCAATAGGTTCATCAATACCGTCTCCACCTGGTCATCTTTGTGGTGCGCCGTAGCAATCTTGCGAAAACTATAGTGTTGCATAACCTGACGGATAGTGGCAAAGCGCCTTTCACGCAGACGGTTTTCCATGTCTGCTCCCTTTTCAACATCGATCTTGCGTATTAGCAGCGGAACATTGAATTTCATACAGAGCTCTCGGCAATGCTGTTCGTCCATGTCCGAGTCCTCACCTCGCAATTGGTGATTGACATGAACCGCCAATAGCGAGAGATTGATCATCCCCTTGAGCCGGAAAAATAGATACAGCAAGGCTGTGGAATCCAGTCCTCCGGAGATCGCCAAGAGAATCTTATCTCCTCCGCTAATCAGTTTCTTTTCTTTCAGAAAATCACAAAACCTGGTCAAAGCCATATCGCACAATGACATCGCTGCTCCCATTATCAATATTGTCCCGCTACTTTGTTTAGCTCTTGCTGTGACAGAAAACATCCAAGCTCTACAATCATGCTGCACATACTTACATCGCTTTATTTCACACTGCTTTACGAGTATGTGCTATGCTTTCGTAAATGCCATTACTGTCAATGTAAAATCCTGTAGCCCTATAGGTAAAGCCATGCCCGAGTACTTTTACTCTGCCTTATTTGGCAAAGAAAGGTATCAAATCTTCCCTTTTGGCAAGCTTCAAAGCCTCTATCCGCAAGCTCTGAAAGCTCTTGTCCTGCCACATAGCCAAGGCTTTTTGGAGGCGGATTTGTCTGCCCTGAGGAACCGTAATTGCCGCTCCGCTGTTAAAATCCTGCTTGGTAAAATACATACAGGTGCTAATAGTCATGGGCGTGGGGGTAAACTCCTGCACCTGCTCAACTCTTATCTTATTGCGTTTGAGCCAAATACCCAGCTCAATAGCAGCTTCCAAAGTTGTACCCGGATGCCCAATAATCAAATATGGGATTATCTGCCGGCTGATCTTTTGGGCTTGACAGATATTGGCAAAGATCTTGCTAAACTCTTCATAAGAATCGATTCTTGGCTTGCCCATTGCTTCCAACACTACTTTGGAGATGTGCTCTGGAGCCAGTTTTAACCTTCCTCCCGTATGCTTTGGCACCAGTTTGGGAATAATCCCCTTATCTGCCAAAGCCAGGTCATGCCTTATCCCAGAAGCGATAAAAACATTCTTGACCGAGGGCTTATCTGCCATTCTACTCAGTAGCTTTGCATAGCTGCTTTGATCCGTCATTAGATTTGGACAGAGAGCTGGATAGAGACAGGAAGGGCGTTTACAAGAAGCCGGAAAACCAATCTTACAAAAAGTACCATACATATTTGCGGTGGGACCACCCACATCGCTGATAGTGCCCCCAAAACACAGGTCTTTGCTCAAGCGGTCTGCTTCATTGAGGAGGGATGCTTGGCTTCGTGAACAAATTGCCCTACCCTGATGTGCCACTATCGCACAAAAATTACAGCCACCATAACAGCCGCGGTGCGAGGTAAGCGAATTGCGGATCTGCACAAAGGCGGGTATTTCGAGTGCACCATATTTGGGGTGTGGCAGATAATTGTATTGTGCTGTATAAAAAGAATCTAATTCATCCGTGGTGGGTAAATCCGGAGCCGGATTATGCTTGAGCAACCTCCCGCCATTACGTTGGAAAAGCGTGCCTGTCTGCCGGTGTTCTTCAAACATTTTGGTCATCCGGTAAAAGACATCCGCTTTGTGGCATTGATCGCTATCAGGCAGTAAAACACCATCCTCACTTACCGTCTTGGAAAAAACTACCGTGCCGGGGAGAACATCCAGGTCTGCAATCTTGCTCCCCTCACGCAGACTTTTGGCAATAGAAATCGCAGTCTTTTCTCCCATCCCATAGACCAAAAGATCTGCTTTGGCATCTGCCAGAATACTATTGCGAATGCTATCCGACCAATAATCGTAATGACAGATGCGTCGTAGTGATGCTTCAATTCCTCCGATGATGATAGGGATACCTTTACTGATACGCCTCAGAACATTAGCATAGATAATAAGTGCCCGGTCTGGTCTTTTGCCAAATGCTCCTCCAGCCGTGTATGCATCATTGTGCCTGAGTTTTTTTTGGGCAGTGTAGTGATTTACCATGCTGTCCATATTGCCGGAGCTAATCGCCCAGTACAACCGAGGTAAACCGAGACGTAAGAAGTCTTGGGGATTTTGCCAATCCGGTTGATCGATGATGCCGACTCTAAAACCTGCCGCTTCCAAATTTCTGCCTATGATAGCAGCCGCAAAAGCTGGGTGATCGACATAGGCATCTCCGCTAACAATAACTATGTCCACATAGTCCCAGCCAAGCTGCTGGAGTTCGGACTTTGTAGTTGGCAAATAGTGATTTTTGTGCATCACATAAAAGAACAAGGGGTAAAAGCATTCGCTTCTACCCCAAAACTGCTATAGTTAATATTCAGACGGCAACGTATCAGACGCTACGCATGATATTGATCGCCTGAACGCCTTTATCAGTTTCCATCAGGTCAAATGTCACAGGCTCATCCTGTTCCAAGACCTTCAATTCGCGCGGAGAATTGGTAACAATAGACTTCCAGTGCACGAAGTATTCTTTACTGTCATCAGTAATAATAAATCCGTAGCCTTTATTCTTGTTAAACCACTTGACTTTTCCTTTCATGAGAACCTCACTTACTAATAGACTGCCAACATATTGCAGAGCCCTTTTCCGTCAATAAATATATTCTGCTCATCGATAAAATCCCCGACCCTCATTTGCGTTTTGATAAGGCACCATGGTAAAAAAGCTTTTGCCCATCAGCCCGTAAGGCAATTTCACGGGTAAATCCATTATACTCATAACGATTGATGATCCCTTCAAAAAATAGCTCATGAGCTTGCGTATCTGGATAGTATTTGCGGATATCGCTTACTCCTCTATGATCTGTAGATATAAAGAGTGCATTTTCGCTTTGTGAAACAGCAAAGGTATCCACCCAGCCGTGATTCTGAATTTCGCCGGTTTGGGGATTTATCGTATACAAATTGTTGTTTGAGCCGAAATGCGCCAAAATCGTCTGTCCTTGGTAACCATAACATAGCCTTGTTGCTCCCCATCCAGACTCCAATAGTAGGCTATGGACACCATTATGATATTGGTAAAGCTTCACATCGTAATAATTTTTAACGATGTAGTAATACTTGTCTGAGGGTGGATCATAGATTGCAAGAAAGGGTGTTTCAGGCGTAGGAATCTGAATGATTTCTTCTGTATATAAATTGCCCCGCAAGATCAAACTATCTGCTACGCCTGTAATATAGACATCCCCATAGGAGAGTATGGGATTGGTGATATTAATATCTAGGTGCTGGGTGTGGTTGCGTAGGTCACTGCCATCCAAATAACAGGAATAGATGTTGAACCGATTGAGGGAGGAATGTTTTGCAGAAAAAAACATACGGTTGTTGGGATATGATATTGCCAGATCATTATTCGAGAATTGATTCAAGCCATCTAGGGGTATCCTTTGCGCATTGTATTCCGATATGTGCTTTTTGTAAATGCCATAATTGCCATAATTATAGTAATCACCTGTTCCCAAATAGATAATCAATGAATCTGCTAAATAGTAGCTTTTCATACCCTCCTGAAAAACTCTGTGGTCATTAGGACGATGATCAGAGCCATCGGCATTGATGCTTCCATAGTAACTAGGCGCTGGCACAAAAATGTCATCTTCGACAAAACAAGATGCCATAAACATAGCTATCACAAGGCAAAACAAGGTCATAAGCGCTTTCATTGGATCCTCCATCTTCATGCTTATTCATTGACATAGATATTTATTATAATGCAATTATTGTTCCACAATGCTGCCTACTTTATCATTGAAACCCATCCTTCCTCCAAATCCCTCAGCTTATAATGATGAATGATCCACTTATCTTTCTCTAATCATTCCCTAATCCGATTAGGGATTCATTAGGGAATCATTAGAGAATCATTAGAGATGCAGTTAAGAGAGAAAACAAAAAAACAGACCAGAATTGCCAACCTGAATCACAATGGATTTGAGGTGTGGATTTGAGGTTTTAGTTTTTTAGGGAAGGGAATGAGTTGGAACTCTGTGGGAATCATATTGGGAATCACATACTACTTTGCGAAGTGAGTTTATCTGCATATGACTCATGCGAGGTATGCAGAGCATTGCTTCCAATGCTATAGATTTGTTTGGATTTAGGAGAAAGCTTCCCCATCCAGCAGCCATAAACTTACGGCAATTTCCCGCAGGGAAAGTTTTTTATAAATTCAAGAAATAATTCTTGACATCATTTGATGCTTTGATTTTAATTGCAATGTTCAAGATTAAGCTTTGTCCAGCAAGAATTGCTATATTGGCTAATGCTTGATGGGAGGAATAATGGCAGCTCATACTGTTTCGAAACGCTTTATGATTTTATTGGGATTTATAACTATAGTCCCATGGCTACTGATGGCACAATTTTCTGGTGGCAGCGGAACCGACGCAGATCCCTATTGGGTGGTAAGTGTCCAAGATTTGAACGAAGTACGCAATTACCCCACGGCTACTTTTAAACAGATGGCAAATATCGATCTTGATGTAGCTCCATATAACCAAGGAACAGGTTGGGAGCCTATCGGGACTTCAATTATCGCCTTTACCGGAAAGTTCAATGGCAGTGGCTATAGTATTTCAAACATGTATATCAACACACCTCAACTGGATAATAGAGGTTTGTTTGGACAACTGAATAATGCGGTCATGGAAAACATCACCATTGATAATGGCTCCATTTATGGGAGAAGTCGTAGTGGACTATTGGCAGGATCGAGTTCGGGTTCACAGATCACTCGCTGCAATGTAATGGGGCAAGTACATGGCTATTTGGATGTTGGAGGCATTGTTGGCGCTCTCCTTGCAGAGGGTCTGATGATTGATTGCAGTTCCCAAGTACGTATCCATGCTTATACCTATATTGGTGGTTTGGTGGGATGGGCACAAAACTCCACAATTAGAACCTCAAAAGCAAGTGGCTTTATCTCCGGATCAAAAGTTATGGGCGGTTTGGTAGGAGACCTCAGTTCTTCTTTTGTTTTAAAATGTTATGCCAATATGGAGCTTTCTGGGACGCTTGGTCTTGCAGGGGGCTTAGCTGGCTGGACGCTGGGAAATAGCCAAATAGAGTATAGCTATGCAAAAGGGAGAATCAATACCACTACTACAAAGGGTGGGATTTGTGGACGTCTATCACAAGCTTCGCGAATCTTCCAGTGCTATGCAGTGGTTTTATTTTTTGGGACAAATAATGCTGGTATCGTAGCTAACGCTGATGCCGGTAGCGTTTTGGAGAGCTACTACAATTCAGATTTGCTGCCACTGAGTATCAATACTATTGGAGAGGGCCGCAGTACAGCACAAATGACTTATAGTTATGATCAAACTACTTATGTGGGCTGGGATTTTGTAAATGTCTGGGCACACGATGATAGCTTTAGCATCAATGATGGATATCCTATTTTGGCACCGGAGTATGTGGACGCTGAAGAAGCTCTTTTGCCACCCTCGAACCTATGCCTTAGCAGCTATCCCAATCCCTTTGCCCGCGAGACCAATATCAGAATTAACGTATCCAAAAATTGCATGGTTTCAGCCAAGATATTTAACCTCAAGGGACAAATGGTAAGGGAGATCCCCCCATTCATGGCTACAAAGGGTGAAAGCACATTTACCTGGGATGGAACAGACAAAGCGCAAAACCCTGTAGCAAAAGGCATTTACTATGTCCAAGTGAAGAGCGATAGACAATACAGGATTCATAAGCTAATCAAATATTAGGATTACCAGCAAAGCTACAATGTCCAATCTGTGCTATGTCATAAGCATGGTATGGAAGATGGTGATATTTATATGGGCTACAGCTCCACGAAAAAAGACCGTGAAATACAAGCGTAAATAGGTAGCCTAAGTCCCGTAGGGTCGCTATTTTAGATAGGATGATTAAGGCTCAAAAACTCGATAGAGTCCCGTAGGGAAGGTATTTTAGATAGCCAACGTATCATCCCCAAGAATTGATCCAGAGTCCCGTAGGGACGACATATCTTCCATATATCTATCTGTGGGAGAAACCTTTATATCACATCTGAAATGTCGTCCCCACGGGACTCTATCTACCGAATTTTTCGTTTTCGCACAAACTCTGAAGCCGGTGTTGCAGAAGTTCATGACACTCACGAGACTATCTCATTGACACGTAAACAATAGTGGCATGGACTTTAGCATCACGAGATATGTAGAGAAAAAGATGGTTCACACAGAAAAGCGCAGAATCTTCCGCTGAGAGCCGCAGAGTTTTTGTGTTACCGAGCATGAAAAGCGATGCTGAACTTGACTGAAAGATATCTTTCGCTACCGAGCATGAAAAGCGATGCTGAAGCCCAATTCGCTTGGGGTTTTGAGGAGCTATAAAATCCTCGTTTGCGAATTGAACTCCAAA
>Ga0209835_1000702_pt1 | contig 20775 bp, 19 predicted proteins | sample LakKivwa52mmetaG_FD_184138 | JGI IMG/M metagenome (GOLD analysis project Ga0209835, IMG submission 184138) | Anoxic lake water microbial communities from Lake Kivu, Rwanda to study Microbial Dark Matter (Phase II) - Lake Kivu water 52m metaG... | ecosystem: Environmental > Aquatic > Freshwater >...
GGTGAATTTCTTGTCCTCAAAGTCCCTCTGCACACAATGAGCCCGTAAACACTGCTTCCTTTCGGGGTAAAGACTTTTCTTCCCATCACCAAGCCCCCGTGTTTATTGGACGCTATCACATCGCAAAAAGCTCTAATCGTTGTAATCATTCTATAATCGGTGTCATCAGAGATTTCTGGATTTTTTCTGAAATCTCATGAAAATATTTTGACAGGTCCCACTCTGTCTCATATAATCTGTTCATCCATAGAAAAGGTAAAGATGATATCGTTTCTGCTTTGAGAGGAAAACGAACAGAAGGCACCAGAAAGGCGCTATGAAACAGACCTTGAAAATAACCATATGTTGCTCCTTTATTCTGTTGTTTCTTGTTGGAGCGAAAGAGGCTGGATCAGGAACAATAGATTTCCGACAACTGGAGGTCGAGGTTTTAAAAGAAATGAACCTGGCGCGTGCAACTCCGCGAACTTATACATCCCACCTCAAGGAAATGAGAAAGTATTTTCACGGGAAAGAATTGAGGCGACCGGGCGGATTACCGATTTTGACAAATGAGGGTGTTTCAGCTCTGACTGAGGCAATTCGTTTTATGGAAAAAGCGACTCCTGTTCCGAAGTTGAGACTATCCGGGGGCATGTCCCGGGGAGCCCGTGATCACGTCGAGGTTCAAGGAAGCACGGGATCGGTTGGCCATGGTTCCGCAGAAGGAAACAGGCCTCACGAACGAATCGGTCTTTACGGAAGCTGGGAGAAAACGGTTGGAGAGAATATCGCTTATGGATACGCGCACGCACGTGATGCCATCCTATCATTCATCATTGACGATGGCGTGCCCAATCGCGGCCACCGGCAAAATATCCTGAATCCAAATTTCCGTGTCGTGGGTATTGCTTGCGGTCTACATCCGGTTTATCGCACCATGTGCGTTATTATTTTTGCGGGCGGATACCTTGAAAAAAAGGATTAGTTAGACGTTAGACCTCAAGCCCTTCCAATATATGAAACCTAAATTGAGCGATTCTATATCCAAAAGAAGAAAGGTTGATATTCCCGCCCTGGTCTTCGCAGACGGGGTTAGAAAACCCCGTCTATCGATAGGCGGGACATTCTCTCCGAGCCAGAGGCCTTCTGAGCCGGAGGCCTGTCCCGCTATCTTTTTGTCATCCCTGGCTTATTTCTACTCATTAGTCTGACGTCTGAGGTCTATAGTCTTACTGTCTGAATCACAGTGTGGAGGATAAGTGTATATCGGTTTTCTATTAAAGGGTCTCATTATCGGCTTTTCGATTGCGGCGCCTGTCGGGCCCATCGGTCTATTGTGTATTCGGAGGACATTGGCAGAAGGACGCACGGCTGGTTTGGTCTCCGGCCTCGGGGCGGCCACGGCTGATGCCATCTATGGCTGCATTGCTGGGTTCGGGTTGACCTTCATTTCAACCCTGCTCATCAGCCAGCAAGTATGGTTTCGTGTTGTCGGTGGTTTCTTTCTATGCTTTCTGGGCCTCAGGGCTTTCCTTTCCAGGCCGGCGGAACAAAAGGCTAATGGTAAAGGAAAGGGACTCGTCGGCGCTTATGCCTCAACCTTTTTTCTCACGCTTACCAACCCGATGACCATCCTCTCTTTTGCGGCCATATTTGCCGGACTGGGGCTGGCGAGCGCCGGGGGGAATTATGTCTCTGCAAGTATTTTGGTCCTGGGCGTATTCAGCGGTTCAGCCCTCTGGTGGCTTCTCTTGAGCGGCGGCGTTTCTTTCTTCCATGCAAAATTCAGTCTTCGCCAGTTGAAGTGGGCTAACAGGATTTCCAGCATTCTCCTCATGTTGTTTGGTCTGTATGTCCTGATGAGGATGGAAATCGGTTGAAAAAAGTGAGTCGAACGGTTAACATTTCTGATGATGAGCAAGATAAGTTTTAATGGGGTTGAGGCGGTCCTCTTTGATTTTGAGGGGACGCTGGTGGGTAATCAATGGAATCGCAAGGAAGCCGTTCAGGAAACAATAAAAAGGTTGAAGGGTCTGGGCTTTCCCGTGGAGCGGCTTCAGGGAAAGAGATACTCCCTTCTCAAGAGCGAAGCCATCGCCATTGCCCCGGAAATCGGACAATCTCCCGATCAAGTGGGGAAAGAAATCGATACGATCTATGACCGATATGATGAAGATGCCTTGAGCCGGTGGAGCCTCAGACCCAGGGCAGAAGATTTTTTATTTTTCCTGAAGTCTTCCGGTATTCAGATCGGCCTGGTCAGCAATGCTGGGGTAAAAGCATTGGAGGAAGCAATTAAAAAATTAGGGCTCTCTTCATTTTTTAATATCGTGGTCAGCCGAAACGATGTTCAGCATCTCAAACCGGACAGCGAAGGGGTCCGCCTGGCCCTGAACCGTCTCGGGGTCCCCAAAGGGAAAGCTCTCTTGGTCGGAGATAGTATGGATGATATTCAGGCGGCTAAGGAAGCTGGATTGCGAGTGATCATTTTTTTGGGCGGGGAGGATCCAGGGCCTGATCTCCTCTCCGGAGGCCCTGATTTTCTGTTTCAGGATTACGCTGAGCTCATCGCCTGTTTAAGGGAGGAACGGACTTGAAGCAACTTGTGTTGATGCTGATTTCGATTTTCCTGATCGGGTTTTCTTCACCTGTCTCAGCCAGTGATCTTCGGGACATCCCTCCCCCTTATCAATCCCTTCTCGACCGGCTGATCAAAGATGGTTTGGACAATGAATTTTTATTTTCATTGTTCCTTGACCGCCGCGCCGAACCGATTCCGAACCGGATGGCGATTCCCCTGCTCACCCGGGAGATTCCAGAAATCTATGCTAAATTTTTGACGTTTGAATCGATCCTTCTTGCAAAAAGTTTTCTCCGTCAGAATCGGAGTATATTGAACGAGATGGAGAGAAAGTTCGATGTGGAGAAGGAAATCGCGGTAGCCATTCTTCTCGTTGAGTCGCGATTCGGCGAGAATATCGGAAAACACAGAGTCATCCCCACGCTGGCCAGCATGGCCATTATGAATTCCACTGAAAATCTTCTGAGAAACTATTCGACCATATGGGAAGTGAATCCTGAAGTGTCCTACGACTGGATCGAAAATATAGCGAACCGGAGGGCCAACTGGGCCTACAAGGAACTGAAGCACTTCCTTGAGATCATCCGCTCCGAAGAGATGGACCCTCTTGAGGTTTACGGGTCAATCGCCGGCGCATTGGGCATGCCCCAGTTCATTCCCTCAAGTTATAAGGCTTACGCCCTGAACAAGAACAGCTTTAAAGATTGGTTATACGATGCCGAGGGAGCCATCTTCAGCATTGGAAATTATTTGAAATCTCACGGCTGGAAAAGGGGCCTTTCGATCCCCCAGCAGAAAAAACTTCTCTGGCATTACAATCGTAGCGACCCCTACGGGGAGACCATCCTCGAGGTTGCCCGAAGACTCAGAAAGTAGTTTATCAAGATTAACATTTAAAATGAAAAAACAACTTCTCATCATCGCCACTCTGGATACGAAAGGAAGAGAAGCCGCTTATGTGAAGGACTGTGTCCGGGGGCGAGAGATTCATCCCATCTTGATGGATGTCGGCACTCTGGGCAAACCTTTGGTCCAACCCGATATCACGTGTGAAGAGGTGGTTCAGGCGGCCGGGTATCGATTAAATGATTTAACAATGATGGGAGATCGGTCCGTGGCGATTCAAGCCGTCCAGGAAGGTGGAGCCATCCTGGCCAAACGTCTTTATGAAGAAGGGAAATTGCACGGCCTTTTTGGGATGGGAGGTGGAACGGGAACGGCGATTGCCACCTCGATTATGCGTTCGCTTCCTTTTGGCCTGCCCAAGTTGGTTCTTTCCACAGTGGTCTCCCGTGATATCCGGGAATATGTAGGCACAAAAGATATTGTCATGTTCCATTCCGTAGCCGATATCCTGGGGCTCAATGAATTCATGCGTCTCATTCTTGGACAGGCGGCCTATGCCATCCAGGGGATGCTGGAAAAAGGGAGTTTCATTCAGAAAGGGAAACCCATGGTTGCAGTGACGGCCTACGGAATTAACTCCTTTTGTGCCCTCCACGCGGAACCTCTTCTGCAGGAAAGAGGATACGAGATGATCGCTTTCCATGCCAATGGGTGCGGTGGCATGGCCATGGAGGAACTCCTCGCCCAGGGCCTGATCGAGGGCGTTCTCGATTTCACCACGCATGAAATTGCCGATGAAATGTTTGGGGGATACTGCCGAGGGATCGGACCGAATCGGCTTGAAACCGCAGGCCGGATGGGAATCCCCCAGGTGGTTGTCCCTGGCGGGCTGGATAACGCTGTTTTCAGCCCTTTTTATCCAATGCCCGATCGATTGAGGGGAAGAAAGATCCACCCTCACGATATCCGTTTTTGTGTTCGTATGGGCTCTGAAGAGATGATAGAATTTGCTAAGATCATCGGAGAAAAATTGAAAAAATCGAAAGGTCCGACTTATGTGTTGATTCCCAAGAAAGGGTGGTCTGAGGCAGACAAACCGGGGATGGAGCTCTTTGATCCGGAGACCAATCAGGTTTTTGTTGAAGAACTGAGAAAGACCATCGGTTCAAAAATTCCTATCGAAGAGGCGGATGCCCATATCAGCGATCCCGCCTTTGCGCAAAGAGCAGTCGAAATTTTAGATGGTATGATTTGCGAAAAAAAAACAACATAGAACTACTGGGACGTTCCTGAAATATTGATTTTCTTTTTATGGGATTTATGTTAAGTTTAGACCATGCCGCGACAAGCCCGTCTCGATGCACCGGGTGTGCTCCAACATGTGATCGCTCGGGGAATCGAGAAAACAAGAATCTTTCGTGATGAAATTGACTATAGATTCTTTATCAAACGCTTAGAAAATATCTTAGGCGAGAACCATCTCGATTGCTTCGCATGGGCATTGATTCCAAACCATTTTCACCTTTTACTCCGCACAGGCCCTACTCCTCTTGCCACATTCATGCGGCGTCTCATGACATCCTACGCAGTCTATTATAATCACCGTTATGACCGATCAGGCCATCTTTTCCAAAATCGTTACAAATCATTCATATGCGAGGAAGACCCTTATTTTTTGGAATTGGTGAGGTATATTCATCTGAATCCCCTAAGGAGCGGTTTGGTTAATGATCTGGAGGAACTCAAAAGATATCCCTGGTGTGGTTTTGGGGTACTCATGGGAAGATATAAGAATTCGTGGCAAGAAGTTGATGAGATCTTGAAATATTTTGGAAACCATGTTGGGCAAGCCCGTGCGCGCTATAAAATATTTATGGAAGATGGTATTAAGCAGGGCAGAAGATCTGATTTAACAGGTGGAGGATTAACAAACCGTAATAAAGACACCGAAAGTTTGCCTCAAACGCAAGAACGAAGTTTCGAATATCTTCATGACTCAAGGATCCTTGGAAGTCCTGACTTTGTGAAGAGGGTCTTCGCAAGTTTCCAGTCGCCAGAAGAAAAGCATGGGCTCCGAATAACTTTAAAAGATCTCGTAGAAAGGGTGGCAACCTGGTCAAATCTATTAATAACCGACATAACTTCTGGAAGTAAGCGCGCTGAAATAGCGAGAGCCCGAGCAGTGCTGTCCTATCTGGCTATCCGTCTGAAGAGAATGAAAGCGATTGAGGTGGCTGATTTCCTGAATGTTTCTCCATCGGCCATTTCCAAATGCGTCTTAAGTGGAGAGAAGGTTGTCAAGGATAATCCTGGAATGGTGGAGCTACTTCATAAGTAAGTAAATATTTCAGGAACGTCCCCATTTCGTATGACTGAACTTATCATTCGAATTATTGATTTGTGGAAGAATTATGGGGAGGATGGGTCAGGAGTGCCTGCCCTTCGTGGAACAAACCTCGACATTAAGAAGGGGGAGATTGTCGCCCTTTTGGGAAAGAGTGGATCCGGAAAGAGCACCCTCTTCAATTTGATTGCCGGTCTTGATCGCCCGACCAAGGGCCGGATCGAAGTGGAAGGCCAGGATCTGGAAGCCCTTGGAGAGGGGGGCCGGACCACGTTGCGCCGCATGAAGCTCGGATTCATTTTTCAATTCTTTAACCTCCTGCCCACACTCACCGCATTCGAAAATATCTTTCTCTCCCTCGAATTGGCCCACCGTTCCGAACCAGACTTAGCCTTCGAAGCACTCAAAGAGGTGGGCCTGGAGGGAAAGGGGCAAAGATTTCCCAATGAGCTTTCGGGAGGAGAACAACAGCGTGTCGCTATTGCCAGGGCGCTTGTGAAACGGCCCTCCCTCATCCTTGCGGATGAACCCACGGGGAATCTTGACACGACCACGGGAAATCAAATCCTCGACCTGTTGACCCGCAGGTGTCATGAATTTGGAACAACCCTGATCATGGCCACCCACTCACCGCTAACCTGTAGGTATGCCACCCGGATTCTCCGAATGGTCGATGGGATCGTCACGGAGGAAACCTCCTGTGAGGAGATGGGTCCTTGAAGATCGTCACCAAATCATTTCTCCGGTATCTTCCAAGACGTCTCAGCTTGAGCATGCTTCAACTGATGGGGGTTGCCTGCGGGGTGGCCGCGGTGGTGGGCATGACCCTTTCGGCCCAGACCGCCCTGAAAAGTTTTAGCAAAGCGATCGAATTTTTAAGAGGCAAGGCTACCCATTCCATCCAGAGGCCGGTGGGCCCAATGGACGAAAGCCTTCTTATCAACCTGAGCCGTGATCCCGCAGTTGAATGGTTTTCTCCGGTCATCGACCGTCAACTAAGCCTCGCCAGCGGTGGACCTGTCCGCCTTCTTGGGATCGATCCGTTTTTGGACAGGAATCTCCGGCCTGAGATTGCCCAGGTTGAATGGCTTGGCAAGAAAACGTATGTTTCCGAGAATCTCCTCTCCTTTCTGATAGATGAGAAAGCGGTATTTGTTGATCAAGATCTAAAGGAAGAAATTGGAATCACTTCCGAAAAAACGATTGACACCACCAAAGGTCCTCTCCACGTGAAGGGGAGTTTTCCAAATCCTTCAGGGGAACCCCTGATGATCATGGATATCGGTCATGCTCAAAAAATCTACCAGCTCCAGGGGGTTGTCGATCGGGTTGACCTGATTTTGTCGGATGAATCCGGGTTCAGCTCCCGGTGGGGTAAAGGTTTTCTCATCCAGTCGTCCCGCCAGAGGAGCGAGACCTTCTCCGGTATGCTTCAGGCATTTCGTCTCAACCTTGAGGCCCTTTCTCTGTTAGCCCTGTTTGTCGGCGTCTTTCTCATCTATAACACGGCGATGTTCACGGTCATCAGCCGAAGGCGCGATACCGGGATATTAAGAAGTCTCGGCGCAAAACGACTGGAAATCTTCGTGGCCTTTCTCTCCGAGATTCTCATCCTCGGCGTCATCGGCGGTGCTCTCGGAGGTCTGATCGGTTATTTTTTAACCTGGTTCCTGACCGGCCTGATCGGCAGCAGCATCAGCAACCTCTATTTCTTTCTACGGCCGGAACCCGTCGCCTGGTCAAGCTGGATTCCCATCACCGGAGTTCTTCTTGGATGCAGTGCAAGCCTGTTGGGGGGAATCATTCCTCTTGTGGAGCTCATCCGGATCGATCCGGTTCAAGCTTTGAGCGGCCGGGTCGCCAGCCGCGAGAGCGCTCGGAAAGCAAAACGAGTGGCCTTCGGAGGTCTTTTTGTTTTACTAATGAGCTTGCTTCTTTTTCTCCTGCCGGGAGCTCACGTCTATGTCGGTTTTGCCGGTGTTTTCGGTTTCGTTTTGGGCGCCAGCCTTCTTACAGGATTCGTTTTGCTCATTCTCCATCCCGCCGTTAAAAAGGTCCTTAAATCACTGGGGAGGCTTCCCGGAAAAGTGGCCGCAGGAAATATTCGCCAGAATCTGGGCAGAACAGGTGTCGCCATTGCCGCTTTCATGATCTCCCTTTCCATGTCCATCGGTCTCGGCGCCATGATCGGAAGTTTCAGGCAATCCCTGATCTGGTGGATGGATACTCAGATTCGGGGGGATCTCTACATCGGGAAAATCCTTGAAGCGGAAGTCCCCGAAGACTTCTATGAAGAGCTTCGAAAAATAGAGGGGTTGGGTGGCGTCCATCCCTATCGAAATGTTCAGACATTATATCGAAACACCTCCATCAATGTCAGTGCGGTCGATGCAAGGGTCCTGGAAAAATATGCAAAATTTGGCTGGTTGAGGGGAGGAAATGAGAACTGGGAACCCGTTAAACAGGGAGGAGTGATCATCTCCGAAAGTTTTTCGCGCCGCTTTGGGGTGAAATCGGGCGACACCATTACGCTTGATGGCAATCAGGGACCCGCTGATTTAAAAGTGGGCGCCATTTTCTATGACTATACCACGGAACATGGGCTGGTGATGATGGATCGGTCCACCTTCCTCAAGACCTTTGGCGACCGAACACTCAACAACATTGGCATTTTTATCGATTCGGACCATCCCCGCCGGGCTGAGCTCCTTCAGGAGGTCAGAAGGAGGGGAGAGGCAAGGGGGCTACCCGTGCTCACAGGCGCCCAGCTTCATGAAGATATTCTTGAAGTGTTCGACGCCACGTTTGCGATTACCCGTTCAATGCGTGTGATTGCGATCATCGTTGCCTTCTTCGGTATTGCAGGAGCTCTGCTCACTCTCTTCATCGAGCGAAGTCGCGAATTCGGAATCTATCGCGCCCTCGGTTTTTCGACCGGCCAGGTGGCCAGGATGACACTGATGGAGGGCCTTGGAATGGGATTGGTCAGCTTCTTTCTGAGCATCGCCGTGGGCACGGTTCTTGCCGTTCTCCTAATCAAGGTGATCAATATCAGAAGTTTCAACTGGACCATCTTCTATTACCCCGCATTGAAACCCTATCTGCTGACCGGAGTGACCGCCATCTTGGCTAGCATAGGCGCAGCAACCTATCCCATCTGGAAGGTCTATCGAACTTATCCTCAGATTCAGATTCGAGAGGAATAACCTCCCTCATTTCCCCCTTAAAATAAGAGGGGATTAAAAGGGGGTTAAGAGGTATTGAATGAAACATTCCCTGAGAAAATCTCTTTTGAGTTTATTGTCTTTTGTAATAATGATAGGTTGTTGCTATTTCGGACATCCCGCCATGGCCCATGAGGATGACTGGAGGCAGGCCATTGGACCCTGGAAATGGGTATTCCCAAAGGATCATGGATCCCACCCTGAATTTAGAACCGAATGGTGGTATTTCACCGGCAATCTCGAAGGCGCTTCAAAAAACCGTTTCGGATACCAGCTCACTTTCTTCCGGCAGGGCGCGCTCTTAAGGGCGAAGGACCCGGCTCATCCATGGTCGATCCGCGACCTCTACCTTGCCCATTTCGCCCTGACCGATGTCTCTTCAGGTCAGTTCTGGTATGCTGAGCGTGTTTCCCGACAGGGTCCGGGGCTTGCAGGAGCATCTCAAGAAAACATGAATGTCTGGCTCTTCAACTGGGTCGCAAAAATGGAAGGAAATAGAATTAAAATTGAAGCGCGTCACCAGGACATGGAACTTTTTCTCGATCTCGTCCCCCGAAAACCCCCCGTTTTTCATGGGAAGAACGGCCTCAGTCAAAAAGGACCCAAGGAGGGACAGGCCTCCTACTATTTCTCTTATACCAATTTAGCAACGGAGGGACGGATCAAGACGCCACAGTCTCAGTCCAGCATCCCTGTAAAAGGAACGAGCTGGTTCGATCATGAATTTGGTTCCAATCAACTCACTCCTGATCAGGTGGGCTGGGACTGGTTCAGCCTCCATCTCTCTGACGGACAGGAGCTTATGCTCTACTTCCTTCGCCGAAAGGATGGCACGATTGAACCCTCTTCCTCAGGCACGCTGGTTAATCGTTCCGGAAACACCCTTCATCTCAAGCGATCTGACATCAACCTTGAAGTTCTCGATTACTGGAAAAGTCCCAAAAGCGGCGGAAGATATCCGAGCCGCTGGAGGATGAAGGTCCCATCCGCCGGGATCGATCTGGAACTAAGTTCTCTGGTTCCTTCCCAGGAACTCGTTACGGAAGGCTCCACTGGTGTGATTTATTGGGAGGGCGCGGTTACCGGAAAAGGGACAGCCGCCGGCAGACCGATCACCTGTGAGGGTTATGTTGAACTCACCGGATACGCAGGGAGTTTAGGTGGACTCTTCTGATGTAACATTCGAAAATCATCGTGATATAAAAGACCAATCAATCTTTTGGACAATCCGGGGTAAAGTCCGGTGTCCCATAAGACATCCGATGAACCGCCATTCGAAGTCGCGCTTATGACGGAATTTACCCATGGCCGGTTATCCAACTGCAAGGTAGAAAATGATGAATAAACCAAACCCCCGATCTTTTCTCACCAATCTTCGAAGTGACATGCCATGGCCCAGGAAATTATGGCTTCTTCTGAGAAACAATTGTTTCAAAATAATCCATTTTCGATCCTGCTGCGGCCATCCTGGAGAACCTGGCTGTTGACAGAACGAAGAAGATCGGCCTCGGTGAGGCCTCTAAGAGAATCTGGATACCGTATGCGCATAGGAGTTATCCGAACCCTTGAGTCTGTCTGCCGTTGTGCTGAGTCGATTGCCCGGGGTCTTGCCTCCCTCGGTCATGACACCATCATTGCCAACTCAGAAGAGATCGAATTCCAGGCAGAGAACCTGGTTCGCCAATGTGACCTGATCATCGATCATACGGATACGTTCAAAGGCAGAGGATTCTTTCGCGCCCTGGTCCGTCTCCTGCTCGAGTCTCGGGGAGCCCGAATTGTAGGTTCGGATGCCAGGGCTTGTTTTCTTGCCGATGACAAGATCGCTTCAAAGGCGCAGCTTTCCGCCGCGGGTATCCCTACCCCTCCGGGAATCATTGCCACCTCAAAAGAATTCGAGCTTCCCCGGTGGCTTGAACCGCCTCTGGTGCTGAAACCCGCCTTCGAGCATATGAGCCGCGGACTCTTTCTCGCCCGGAATAAACCGGACGCCCATCGGCATGCTGCAGATCTACTCCAACGGTATGGACAACCCTTGCTGATCGAAACGTACCTGGAGGGACGGGAACTGGCAGTTCCCCTGATTGCTGGCCCGAACGGGCTGGAGGTCTTGACGATCCTCGAGTGGCGGCTGGAGGATACCGGAAAAGGCGTGCTCAGCGAAACATTTAAACAGGTGGATCCACCCGAAGCCTCCATGATGCCTGCAACCCTTCCACCTTATCTCAAAGAAAAGATCGAATCGTTGGCCCGCAAAGCCTTTGAAATCCTCGGTTTGAGGGACTACGCTCGCTTTGATCTCCGGCTCACTCAGGATGGAACGCCTTTCTTTCTCGAAGCCAACATCACTCCGAGCCTCGAGATCGGCGAAGCCTTTGCACGCTCGGCAAAATGGTCGGGGTTGGATTACCCTGCGCTCATCGAACGCCTCCTCTCATCAGCCCTGAGTCGTTATTGTCTCACTCATGCAACAAGGGAAAAACGGATGACGATTGAGCTTCCGACGGGTCCCGTGATCCTCGAAGTTCCGGAAGGAGTTCATGTCCCGCCTCCGTCGACCATCGAGCTCGGAAACCTCCTCGACATTCATTCAGAAGAGACCGTTCTCGACCTCGGGTGCGGGAGCGGGCTTCTCTCGATTGCCGCTGCGAAACTCGGTGCGAAAGAGGTGGTCGCCATCGATATCGATCCGAAAGCCCTTCATGCAACAGCTAACAATGCAAAACGGAATAAGGTTGAAAAGAAGATCAGGGTTCTGGCCGGGTCCTGGTTCGAGCCTTTGAGAGGATCAAGTATTTTAGGAAACGTTTCCAAGAAGTTTGATGTCATCATCGCTACTCCTCCTCAGACGCCCGGCCATCGTCCTTTTGGAAATCGCTATGGAGGTCTGGACGGAACAGACCATCTCTTCACCATTATTGACCATGTCCCGGCCTTTCTCGACACTGAGCGGGGGAGGCTCTGGTTGCTCGCCATCTCACTGGCAAACCCCGCCGGTCTATGGCAGCGATTAGAGGAACGGTTTAGAAACGTCTCACTCGTTTACGAAACCGAACGATTCTTCACACCGGATGAGTATGAGGCGATGGAGGTCGGACTGTTTAGCCACCTTCTCCAGTTAAGGTCCTCCGGACGTTCTCAATTCGATCAAGACTCGAAAGGCAGATGGTTTTTCCGCAATCTTTTTATTCGGGCCGGAGGTCCCCTATGACCGTAAAGCGGCTCATCATCAATGCGGATGACCTCGGTGCAGATGAGGCAAGAAACGCCGGGATTTTTGAGGCCATCCGGGCGGGCATCGTGACAAGTGCGAGCATCCTTCCGAATGGGCCAGGGTACCCGGACGCCTTGAAAAAAATTCAATCCGCCTCCTTTAAGAATGTCTCCTGGGGGGTTCACCTCAATCTTTCTGAAGGGAAACCTGTCTCGGCTAACCCTTTACCTCTCCTCGGCCCCGACGGAGTGTTTTTAGGAAAAGTCCCCTCTCAGCGCCTGTTGATGAGACAGGGAGACCGGGATCTGGAGAACGAGATCGCTCGTGAGATCGACGCCCAGATCACGCTCCTTGAAACATCTGGAATTCCTCTTTCTCATGTTGATGGTCACCAGCACGTTCATGTCTTTCCTGCTGTTTTAAGAGAAATGATCGGAGTTGCCCGGAAACATCACATCCCCTGGGTTAGAATTCCCGATGAGCCAGAACCAACATCACCCGATTTTACTTTGCCACCGTCTGTCCGGGAAGAGGCCAGGTTTTTTACCAGATTAGGCCAGACGGCCCGGCCGCTCATCGCAGCCTCAGGGCTTCATGCAACGGATTATTTTTATGGCCTCTACTTAAAAGGGTATTTCTCCATTCGAAGCTTGGAGTCCGTATTGCGGTGCCTCCCTGACGGTCTTACCGAGTTGATGGCTCATCCCGGTAGAGTCACCGAGAATCCTCTGGAAACCCCTTTCTCAAGTTTTTCGACACCGGATAGGGAGGGAGAGCTTGAAACCTTGCTAAATACAAAATTGCGTATTATTTTGAAAGAAAGGAAGATCATCTTGACCCCTTTCCCGGAGAACCCCTGTTGAACGCATCTCTCCGCATCCTCATGCTGACCCCAACGGCCTTTCCTACCACCACGGGAAATGCCTCAACCACTGAAAGGTGGAGACGATCCCTGGTGCAACAGGGTCATGACGTAGAGGTTCTGGCCACAGAAAACCTCGATATCTTCGTCTTTCAGCAGATGCTCATCCATTTTAAACCGGATCTCATTCATCTTCATCATGCCTTCCGGACGGGAGAGTTACTTTTCAAAATAAACACGGAGTGGGCCACGAACGGGCGGGCCGTTGTCGTGTCTCCCGGGGGAACGGACATTCATCTCGATACCAGGGAAGAAGATCGCCGGAGAATCATGACCCGGATCTTCGAAAAAGCGAAGGCCATCATCGTTCAGAGCGAAGAGATGATGCCGCGTATCATAGAGTCTTATGCCGGGCTTCAGGATAGGATCATCATGATCCCTAAGTCTTTCTGTTGGATGGGGGAAGAGGAGTTCAACCTCCGGGAGGCTTCGAATTGTCGCGCGGAGGACATCCTTTTTTTCTTCCCGGCCGGCATACGGCCAGTCAAAGGAAATCTGGAGGCTCTTCACCTCCTTGAAAGAGTATATACATTGCGGCCATCGATATGCGTGGTCTTTGCCGGTCCTGTCATTGATAAAGACTATGCGGCAAGATTTGAGCAAGAATTAAAACGCTTCGGCGCCTTCGCCCGGTGGCTCCCACCCATTCCTTTCCAGGCCATGCGCTCTGCCTACGAAAGTGCCGATGTAATCCTCAATTTTTCCTTTTCGGAGGGCATCTCGAACGTCCTCCTCGAAGCGAAAGCTGCCGGAAAGCCCATTTTGGCTTCTGATATTTCGGGGAATCGAGGGCCGGTATTGGGCAACAAAGATGATTTGCCTTCCGGACTTCTGTTTGACCTTCAATCCCAGGAACACTTCATCCAGCAGGCCCTCCGCCTGGTCGATGAGAGTGAACTTCGAAAGAAACTCGGCCAGAGAGGAAAAGAGCAAGCGGCCAAGTTGCCGACACCTGAGGAGGAAGCCAGAGGTCTGGTTCAGGTTTATAAAAAAGTTCTAAAGAATCGTTCAAGAAACTAAACTATCCTTGGCTTGAAGACGAGGGGTTTTAAATATTTAGTCGACTTTAAGCCGACTGAACACCTCTTCTCGTTCTTCTGTCAGTCATTCCTGCGCAAGCAGGAATCCAGTGGTTTGGTTCAGTTTTTCTGGATTCCGGTTTTCACCGGAATGACGATGCTGGGCTGCGTTGTTTAAATGCTCATCGTCGACTTGATTTATGGAATTAACTTGGGAGAGAATTCGATGGAAAGAATTAAATTAGGTATCAGCACCTGTCTGTTGGGTGAGAATGTTCGCTACGATGGAGGCCATAAACTGGATCGGTTTCTCACCGACACATTGGGACAATATGTGGAGTACATCCCTGTTTGTCCCGAGGTGGAATGTGGGCTCCCTGTTCCCAGGGAGTCAATGCACCTTGCAGGAAATCCGGAGTCTCCCCGGTTGGTCACTTCACGGACGAAGCAGGATATGACAGAACGCATGGTTCAATGGGCAAGAAAACGGGTTTCGGAATTGGAGAAAGAGGATCTCTGCGGTTTTATTTTCAAGAGCGACTCTCCAAGCAGTGGCATGGAGCGGGTCAGGATCTATGACGAAAAAGGAATGCCTTCCAAAAAGGGAGTCGGTATGTTTGCAAGGATCTTCATGGAGTATTTTCCTCTCCTGCCGGTGGAGGAGGAAGGCCGCCTCCACGATCCGAGGCTCAGAGACAATTTCATTGAACGAATTTTTGCCTTGAAAAGGTGGCGGGAGATCCTTGGCAGAAAGGAGAGTCGTGGAAACCTGGTGGACTTCCATACCCGGCATAAATTGTTGATCCTCTCTCATAGTCCGAAACACTACCAAGTTTTAGGAAAGTTGGTCGCAAAGGCAAAAGAGGTTCCTATCAGGGAACTTTATCAGCAATACCAGACCATTCTCATGGAAGCCCTTCAATTAAAGACCACACCAAAGAAAAATGCCAATGTCCTTCAACATTTGATGGGGTACTTTAAGGAACAGTTGTCCTCTGACGAAAAAAAGGAATTACTTGAGGTCATTGATCATTATCGGCAGGAATATATCCCCCTCATTGTCCCCATCACACTCATTCAACACTATGTCCGAAAATACGATCAGCCCTATCTCAAAGAACAGGTTTATCTTCATCCCCATCCATTGGAACTTCAACTACGAAACCATGTCTGACCATGATTTTGATTTTATCTTGACACATCGTAAAAAAAGCTGTAATATTTACGACCATGAGCGAAATTATACAGAAACTTCGGGTTTTAGGCAGCTTTCTGCCGAGCTCAAAAAAGAAACGCCTCGTTCTTCTTACGGGGGCAAGGCAGACTGGAAAAACAACTTTAGCTCTTCGGACATACCCTGATCTTCGCTATATCAGCCTCGACGCTCCAGAGAATCGCGAGGCTATCCGTGGCATGCCGACAGCTTCATGGTCGAGAAGTGTCGGAAATGCTGTGATCGATGAAGCCCAGAAAGAACCCTCTCTTTTTGAAAAGGTTAAGTTCGCCTTTGACAAAGGTGACATCTCATTCTCTCTCCTCCTGGGATCGAGTCAAATCCTTCTCATTAAGAAGATTCGGGAATCTTTGGCAGGCCGAATCTCCGTCTATGAACTCTGGCCTCTACTCCTGGGAGAGCTGATATCGGAATCTGATGCTCAGATTCCATCGCCTCCGCTAATCAATCTCCTTTTTTCAAACCAGGATTTCAAACGTATCTTCAGGGATGTTCCCGAAGTCCTGCTTGTTCCGGAAGACGGCCGCATCAAAGAGGCGGAGAAACACCTACTGCAATGGGGGGCGATGCCAGCGCTCCTCCCCCTTCCATCGGAGGAACGATGGAAGTGGTTAAGGGATTATCAATTCACATATCTCGAAAGGGATCTGGCTGATCTCGCTCGGCTCGATGATCTCGTTCCCTTCAGGACTTTCCAAAAGTTAGCGGCATTAAGATCGGCGAAGCTTTTGAATTACTCCGAGCTTGCCCGTGATGCCTCCCTCAGTGTCGATACAGCCAGACGCTATCTCGAATACCTCACTTTGTCTTACCAGACGGCTCTGCTTCAGCCTTATCATCGGAACATAACGAGTTCTGTCATCAAAACGCCAAAACTGTATTGGCTCGACATTGGAATCATGCGTTCCCTAAGTGGCTTTCGTGGAGACTTATCCGGCGAGATCTATGAGACGATGGTAGTAAGCGAAATCATCAAATGGATGAAAACGGTTCAGAGACAAGAAGAGATCTACTTCTATCGCACACGTTCTGGGTTGGAGCTGGATATTATCCTTCAAACCGAAAAGGGGGTCATCGGAATGGAGATAAAGGCCCGGACGGCCGTAGCCTCGGCAGATCTAAGGGCGATGCGGGAGATCGCGAAAGGGCTTGGTAAAGAATGGCGAGGGGGTCTTGTGGTCTATTTGGGGAACACTATCCAGAAGGTTGGAGAGCCTAACGTTTGGGCTGTCCCTTCCCGAAGGCTGTTCACATCATCTTGAATAATTAGGGACGGGGGCACATTTTGTGAATCCGTCCCTAATTATTTAGCTGGCAATTTGGACAGGCATAGGTTGCCACAAGGGAAATCTATTCATCGAGAAACGTTATCACCTCACCGTTTGGAATCGGTCTCAGGCGGCCCCCTTGATTCATGTCACGAACTTTCCCTGCCGTGATAAGGGCATCATCGGAATATCCGCGCTCTTCCCAAAATCCGGAAACATATTGGTCCATCAATTCGATCTTCACAACACTCTTCGCTGATTTGTAGCCCCACAGGTAAGGACAAAAACCACGGACAGGGCCTCCGTAATCCTCATCCAAAAACTCATTGTCAAACTCATAGGCGAGAAGGGTTCTATCATGCAGGGCCACATCAATAGGGATGGAGGTGTCGTAAATCATCCTGTGAGACCAGAAACGGACATATTGGGTCTCAGGCCCCGACTGAACTTCCTTCAGCAAATCGGAAATCTTCACGCCTCCCCACATCCCACGTACAGAAAATCTGGTGACACTTGTTAAGCGTGCGTCGGCTATCGATTTCGGCAACGCGAGAAGTTCCTGCCAGGTGAATTTCCTCGGGTTCGCACAGAGGCCGCTCACCTCGATGACCCAACCCTCCCGGTTGAGTTTGCCCGGATGACCCTCCGCCCAAAAAACCGGTGTCCGCAGATCTTTTAATCTGCTCATTCATCGCCTCCTTTATTTATTAACGGTCTCAAAATAGAAAAGACATCGATTTGCAAAATCCCTCCTGGCCTCCCTTTGCTAAAGGAAGGGATTACCCCTCTTTGGCAAAGTCGATTAGACCCGACCACGGGAGGGGAAGGGGAGATTTTCCAATGATTATGTCAATCCAATTATGAGACTGTTAATAAGTGCTTTAGAGTTGAGGGGTTCAGAACATGAGACTCATTTTTTTATATGAAGCTCCACGACATTTTGAAACTGGCGGACCACATAGTAAGTCTCGACCTCCACCTTCAACAACGCGCAGGTGGGAGAGGAAACAAACTCCTTCAAATAAGGATGCTTGGAAAGGTAGAGCTTCTGGAAGCGTCTCTTCTGCGGGCCCACAATTTCCTTCACGACCCCTGTTGCCGTCACTGCTGCGGCCTGGTGGAAATCGGCTTCCTGATTTGATCGAGTGTCCACGACCATTGCGATCCTCGGGTTACTCGAGATGTTGGCATATTTCCGGGTGGCGCGTGTCGTGGCGAAGAGAAGATATTTCAAATCCTCCGTGGCCATGAAGGCGACCAGGTTCCCATAGGGCTGCCTTTTGCTCTGTGTGGCTAAAACCGCAAGCCGTTGTGACGAAAAGAGCTTCTTCAAAAATTCTTTCAATTGTGCCGTTCTCTCCATACGAATCCCCCTCATAATTGATCGAGGAAAGCCTTGGCAATGTTAAGATGTTGCTTCATGCGTCCTCTTCCCATACGATCGATTTGATTGATCATGACCTTCATCCGAGGATTCTTCTTAAAAAAATCCCGGTGATGATAGATAAACCTCCAATAGAGACCATCCCATTGTACTAGCCTACACCCACATCTTCACCTTGACACTTCACAAATAGGTTAGATATTATTTTTACATGGAATGTTTCATCTTCGCAATCTCAATAAGTTGATTTCCTAAAAAAAGGAGAATGGGTATGGGCTCCAATGCTGACGTTCTGATTATCGGGGGTGGGCTGGCAGGTCTCTGTTGTGCTCTTCACCTCCACCAGAGTGGAATCTCTTCTCAGATATTAGAAGCATCGGATGGAGTCGGAGGCAGGGTTCGAACGGACAAGGTTGAAGGGTTCTTGCTTGATCGTGGCTTCCAGGTCTTGCTCACAGCCTATCCTGAGGCCCGAAGGGTGCTTGATTATGAAGCCCTCCAGCTTCGTCCCTTCTATCCGGGTGCTCTGATCCGATTCAAGAACCGTTTCTATCGTTTCGCAGATCCCTGGCGACATCCAGCCGATGGATTCCTTGGTATTTTTACACCTATTGGGAGTTTCTCGGATAAGCTTCGTGTTCGGAAATTACGTCAACATGTCCTGAAGGGTTCTCTCAGTGACCTATACAACCGCCCAGAAACCACGACCCTTCAAGCCCTTCGAAATATCGGTTTCTCAGAAAACATGATCGATCGCTTCTTTAAACCCTTTATCGGCGGTGTCTTTTTTGATTCAAATCTCGGTGTTTCCAGCCGCATGTTCGAATTCGGGTTTCGCATGTTCTCCATGGGGGATACCGCCCTCCCCTCCGGAGGCATGGGAGCCATTCCCGAACAGATTGCCTCACGATTACCCAAAGGAACGGTACGAATAGAGACTCGGGTTGAATCGATTCAGGAAGGTGGAGTAACACTTAAATCCGGAGAAAAGATAAAGGCCCGTGCAGTGGTTGTGGCAACAGAGGGGCCGGAAGCGGCGCGCCTTCTCGGCGACAAAGAAAAACACGGATCCCGGAGTGTCAGTTGCCTCTATTACGAGACAGGCGAGCCACCCATCTCAGGCCCCCTTTTGATCCTCAATGGGGAAGGAAAAGGACCCATCAATAGCCTTTGTTGCCCCAGCAGTGTTGCTCCAAACTATGCGCCGGAAAATAAGGTCCTTATCTCTATCACGATCGTAGGAAACCCGGATCAGGGTGATCAGCAGCTTGAATCTACTGTTCGGAGTCAATTGACGGAATGGTTTGGACCAGGGGTAAATGGGTGGCGCCATTTATGCACTTATCGAATCTTGCACGCCCTACCCATGCAAACTCCCCCTGTCTCTAATCCCACATCAAGGCCCCATCAAATTCGACCAGGGTTATTTATCTGTGGAGAATATCAGAACGTGGCATCCATCCAGTGGGCCATGGTCTCAGGCCGACAGGTCGCTGAAGCGGTCCTGGATTGGCTCGGAAAATAGTCTGGGCAAGGGAATTATGGGGACGTTCCTGAAATTATGATTTTCTTATCAAGGGATTTATGGTAAGCTTAGAACATGCCGAGACAAGCCCGACTCGATGCCCCAGGTATGTTTCAACACGTGATGGCTCGCGGCATCGAGAAAACCGCCAAGGAGACGGATTTCCTGAGTGTTTCTCAATCAACAATTTCAAAGTGCCGCTTGATGGGATAAAAAGCAGTCCAAGAGAATCATGTGATCGTAGATGAAATTCTCAAGTCAAGTAAATCATAATTTCAGGAACGTCCCTATTCCCAGGGGCCCTCACCTTGAGTCCTTTTGGACAGCGGCAAGGTGTCGAATGCCGATTCATGTTCCCACGACCATCTGGCCTTTTTCCAAAAGGCTTTCCACGGCGTTTCTGGATGCAAGCTCCATGAGCAGAACCACCCAATGCGTGGACAGGACCTCAACGCCCACATTCCCCATGACACTGGCCAGATGTTGCTCTTCAACCACCATTTCTTTCTGGCCAAAAAAACCGGGGCTCAACAGATTCATCGCCGAATCCTCCGCCGCAAGTTCTTGAATGCAGAGATCCCTGCAAAACTTCCTCCAGCCGCGGGCGTATCAGTAATTCTCGGCATAGAGTTCAAAAAAAGCTTGTGGGTGTGCACAGGTTGGACATTTAAGAGGCGCTTCGAAAGCCTCGACAACACGACCGCATTCCCTGCATTTCCAAAAGGCTTTGTGGGGCTTTTTGAAGAAGCTTTTGTTCTGCAACGCCTCGGCCAGCTTATTGTACCGTCTTTCGTGCCATTCTTCGACGGCGGCGACCTGCTTGAACGTCTCTGCGACATCTCGCAAACCTTCCTGAACGGCGTCTTCAGCAGAGCCCCGGTAGAGAGTCGTCCACTCGTGTCGCTCACCCGCCGCAGCCGCTCTCAGGTGGGCCAGAGTGTCGCCCGCCACGCCCGCCGGGTAGCCTGCGGTGATCGTCACCTCGCCTCCTTGGAAGTGCTTGAAAAAAAGCTTGGCATGTTGTTTCTCTTCTTCCGCGGTTTCGAGAAAAAGGCTGCTGATCTGCTCAAAACCCTCTTTTCGAGCAACGCTTGCAGCAAAGGAATGACCCCTGATGTCAATAGTGGACACCAAACTTTCTTTATGCAGCAACCTGCTTTGCATAAAATTGCCGTTCATAGACAGCCGGGGATAGGTACCCCAACCGCTCTTGCCGTCTTTGCCGATTGTAG
>Ga0209835_1000705_pt1 | contig 20738 bp, 22 predicted proteins | sample LakKivwa52mmetaG_FD_184138 | JGI IMG/M metagenome (GOLD analysis project Ga0209835, IMG submission 184138) | Anoxic lake water microbial communities from Lake Kivu, Rwanda to study Microbial Dark Matter (Phase II) - Lake Kivu water 52m metaG... | ecosystem: Environmental > Aquatic > Freshwater >...
CTGTAGGGTTGCGGGTTGCGCGCTTCGACTTCGCTCAGCGTGCAGGTTGCGGGTTGCGGGTTACGGGTTACGGGTTGCAGGTTACTCGTTACTGGTTACTCGTTACTGGTTACTGGTTGCTGGTTGCTGGTTACTGGTTACTGGTTGTGTGAAGAGAAATATTGATAGTTGATACATAAAAAAGAAACAGAATTATGTTAGGAGATGTTTTATTAATTGCTGACAAGCACCGCGAAGCGGGGGAAGTGATCATTGATTTGATTCTGAAAAACAGAAAACCTAAAATGATTGTGGCGATCTCGGGCGAATCGGGATCGGGCAAGTCGGAACTGGCGCATGTGATTGCCAAAGGGATGCGTAAACACGGCATTTTTGCAAAGCCTGTGCACATTGACAATTACTACCGCATCCACCCCCACGAACGCACCGAATGGCGCAAACAGCACGGCATTGAAAATGTTGTTGGCCCCGGCGAATACGACTGGGATACCATCATGCGCAACATCCGCGAGTTCAGGGAAGGAAGCCTGTCAACAGGTCCGTGTGTGGATCTGGTTACCGAACAAATTGACCAGCTTACAACCGACTACAAGGACATTGACATGCTGGTGATCGATGGTCTGTATGCCATCAAAACCGAAGGCACTGACCTGAACGTATTCATCGAACTTACCTACCACGAAACCAAAAAAGCCCAGCTTGTGCGCGGCAAAGAACCCCAGAATGAATACCGCATGCAGGTGCTCGAAAAAGAACATCAGGAGGTGCAGGCACTGAAACCAAAAGCACAGCTGCTTGTTGGGATGGATTATGTAGTAAGGATGGCTTAAATAGTTGCGGGTTGCGCGCTTCGACTTCGCTCAGCGTGCAGGTTGCGGGTTGCGGGTTGCGGGTTGCGGGTTACGGGTTACGGGTTGCGGGTTGCGGGTTGCGGGTTCCGGGTTCTGAGTTGCGGGTTTCGAGGCCAAAGCCTTATTTTTCAACTATTTCACTTGCATTTTTACATTTTTTCGAAGGAATATATGCATTGCATTACACTTTTTCAAAGGAATAAATGTATTTGCTAACACTTTTTCGAAGGAATAGAGAAACCCGATCGGTTAAATTCATCAAAACATCTAGAGGTCATATGTTTCACTTTAGAGAAACTTTTGTATCTTTGCATTGTGGACAAAAATCAGAAAAACAGGAAGATTACGTTTTACAAGAACTACTTTCAAGACTTCTTTTCCATACAAGACAAAAAAGTAAAAGCTAAAATTGTTTGGACTTTTAACTTAATTGAAGACTTACAAAGAGTTCCAGAAACTTATCTTAAACACATTGAAAACACTGATGGCCTTTATGAAATTCGGGTTCAACATGGAAGCGACATATATAGAATTTTCTGTTTTTTTGACCAAGGACAATTGGTTGTTTCAGCAAACGGATTTCAAAAGAAAACCCAAAAGACACCCAAAAAAGAACTAGAAATGGCAATTAAAATAAAAGTTGAATATGAAAACGAAAAATAAAAATCTAATGACTCTTGAAGAGTTTAAAGAAAAAAACTACGGCAAACGTGGGACAAAAGAACGTGACGAACTTGAATCAGGTTATGAAGCCTTCAAAATTGGGGCATTGATTCACGACACCCGTATAGAAATGGGAATGACACAAGAACAACTAGCAGAGAAGGTTGGTACAACTAAATCCTACATTTCAAAAATTGAGAACAACATTAAAGAAGCACGCATTTCGACACTTCAAAAAATCATTGAACTTGGTTTTGGCGGGCGACTTGAACTAAACATAAAAATCTAAGACGACTTGAACGAAGAAAGAAAAACCGCATTTAACAGCACCTACCCAAAATTGGCGGTTCAGTGATAAATGGTTAATGATCAACGGCTGAGGGAGATAAGCTTTCAGCCGTTTTTGCTTCTAGCGGATTACCTCGATTTACCTCCCGGTACACGACAACCTCAATGAACTACCTATTCGGTTCAAAATAATTTTGCCAAAAGCTTCTCTATTTGCCGGATTTCATAACTTTACGGCTTATTGTGCTATCCGTTAACCTAAGCGATTAGAAACGATTATGAGTCCTTATTTATCGGCTCATGTCTCCTCCCCGATTTAGTTTTACATAAAAAGCGAATATGAGCCAAAACAAGCATCCGCAACGTGTTGCGTGAAGCGAAACACAAGTCTGGCATGACAACAAAGGCTTCGGCGCATAGCTTACAGCATTCACTTAGCATCCATTTACCTGAATACGGAACTGCCTTCAGACGCATTCAGGATATGCCGTCACCTGAAAGCACGAAAGCAACTGAAAGTTAAACCCATGCAATAAAAGATGATTAAAAAATATTCTGTCTCTTTACGATGTTTTGTAAAAGGGAATTGTATTTTTGGGGTAAAAATAAAGTTTAACCTGAATGATAAAAAAAGTACATATATACGCCCGATTTGGTTGTATAAGTGTACCTTTTTGGGGTTAGAGGTAATGTTATAAATGAGTTACCGGAAACCCTATGGCGACAGCGCAAACATCTAACAGACGGACATGAAACGAACATTTTTACATACTGACTCAAGCGGATGGACATCCCGACACCTCATCCGCTGCAAAGAAGTTTTATTTTTAGCCCTCGCACATTTTTTGTTTTTACACCCCTGTACATTGCACACATTTGTCATTGCCTTCCCCCACACAAGCCCTCCAAAGGCAAAGCCAAAAGAGTGCAATTTTCCAGCGCAATTTAGTTACTATACCAGTGAGGATTCCCCAACATTTAATTTAATAAGACTCACAAAATTTCTTTATTTTTGAACATGATAAAATTCAATCAATTAAATAACAGTTGTGAGGCCTGCGATACCTGTTTAGCCCCCAACTTCTCCGTTTTTAACTGCCTTACAGATGATGAGATAGCGCAATTAAAGATGGAACACAGTGATTTGAGTTTCAGGTATGGCGAATTGATTTTTAAAGAAAAGCAGTTACCGGCAGGTATTTACATCATTACCAAAGGCAAGGTGAAGGTTTCAAAATCTGGTTTTGAGGGTAGGGAACAGATTGTCCGTTTTGCAAAAGAAAACGATTTACTCGGCTACTGTGCCTTGCTGAGCAATGACAGGTTTTCCTGCTCTGCATTTGCCATCAGCGACACCGAAGTTTGTTTTTTTCCTAAGGATTTACTCTTTCGCCTGATTGAAAATAACTCCAAACTCGCATTGCGGTTTATAAAAATATTGGCTGATGATACTCGAAATGCTGAAGAAAAAGCTACGCACATGGCGCAGAAAACGGTTCGTGAAAGAGTTGCAGAATCCATTTTGATTTTGAAAGAAGTGTATGGATTTGAGGAAGATGGCAATACAATTAATGCTAATTTGAAACGCGATGAATTTGCCGGATTAGCAGGAACGGTTCGAGAAACTGCCACACGATTCTTAAGCGAACTCCATTCCGATAAAATTATTTGCATTGAGGGAAAAAAAATAAGAATACTTGACTTGCAAAAGCTGGAACGCAGTGCTAATCCAACATATTTAAAAAAGAAATGAAAAGTAATTTTAAAGAACTTACCGAACAAGATTTGGAGACAATGAATAAATTAAAAGAAATTTATTTGCATTGCCTGCAAACATTTGCTCCCGAGTTAAATGAAAAACCTTTTGAAACAAAAACAATAGACATTGTTTTTTTTAGATGCTGCAAGCAAAATCATTCGTTGTGCAGTCAAATAGTGCCTGCAACAGCTAACGCCATGGGGCAGCATTTTATTACTTACCTTCACTATGCATGGAAAATAAACCACGATCACTTTGGCGAAGAATATGTGTTGGTGAGTTTAGGTGGCAATCAGATAGTTTATCCCTTTTCGTTAGTGCAACAGAAATTTGAAAAGCACGAGTGTGGTTTTGTTGAAAAGCTCTCAGCCATGTTTGGCGAAATGCAATCCATATAATTATGATGGCTCAAAATGATATGATAACTATTGAAGAGCTGAGTACAGCTTTATACTTACAACACAGCCAACTTATCTACGAAACTTTTGTTAATAATTTTATCGAATTTCCAATTCACTTTTCAGACCCTGTTGATTTATCGCTAAAGCTGTATCATGCACCGTTTCTTGTTTTCAGCGTTGATAATTCAGAAACACCCAAATACAATTACTTGAATTATCGTGCACAACAGGCGTTTGAAATCAATCGCGAGAACTTAAACGATTTTTATCTAAAGGATTCCGTTCCGGAACAATTACATAACAACCTGCTTGGTTTTACAAAGCACATCTGCGAAACCGGAAAATTTGCCAACTACAACGGTGTTCGTATGAGCAAGAGCGGAAATCAGTTTCGATTAAACAATGCTTATGTATGGTCGCTTCTCGCTTCTGATGGCACTTACAAAGGTGTTGCATGGATGGAGCCACTATTCTGAAAATCCCTTTCCATTGCTTTTATTCCATCAAGTGCATCTGTGATAAAAATCACAGTTCTCTTTAATATAACTCACAGAATAATCGAGTTTGTCAGAATAACTTTGCTGCGTGATTAATATTCAACTAATCATTGAATTTTCATTAAAGCAAAATAATTATGGCAAATAGCAGAAGAAAATTTATCAAAAACGGCTTGCTCAGTGGCTTGGGCACTGTGGTTTTATCATCACTACCTTTCAGTGGGTTTTCAGAGGCATTCTCCTTTTTCGATCCTTTAGATATTGACAACCCGCTTGGGGGGTATCCAAACAGGGGTTGGGAAAAAACGTACCGTGACATGTGGGCTTACGATGATGAGTTCACATTTCTGTGTGCACCCAACGACACACATAATTGTCTGCTGAAAGCTATGGTAAAAAATGGCGCAGTAGTGCGCATTGCGCCAAGTTATGGTTTTGGAAAAGCAACTGATGCACAGGGCAATCAAACTTCTTCCCGTTGGGAGCCACGCTGCTGTCAAAAAGGGTTGGCACTTGCCAGGCGCTTTTATGGGGACCGTAGAGCAAAGTATCCGCTAGTTCGCGAAGGATATTTGAAATGGATAAATGCCGGTATGCCTCGCGATAAAAAAACAGGTGCTATTCCTCAGGAGTATATGCAAAGAGGGAAAGAGGCTTTTGTTAAAATAACATGGGAAGACACCTTTAAATATACCGCTTTAGTATTGGACAACATTGCCCGCACCTATAACGGAAAAGCCGGACAAAAGAAATTAGAAGCACAGGGCTACGATCCACTAATGGTTGAAGCTACAGAAGGACATGGTGTGGAAGTGTTGAAGTTTCGAGGTGGGATGGCACCTCTTGGTGTTACCCGCATTTTCGGAATGAACAGATTAGCAAACTCACTTGCTCTACTGGATAACGCCATCAATAAAAAAGGGCCAGAAGGTTCAAAAGGTGCACGCACTTGGGACAGCTACGCGTGGCATACCGATTTACCTCCGGGTCACCCTATGGTAACCGGTCAGCAGACGGTTGACTTTGACCTTGCATGCACCGAGTATTCCAAGCATATTATTGTGTGGGGAATGAATTGGATAACTACCAAAATGCCCGATGCGCACTGGCTTATTGAAGCCCGCATGAAAGGTGCAAAAGTTACAGTAATAGCCTGTGAATATAGCGCTACAGCAAATAAAGGGGATAATGTGTTGGTGGTTCGCCCCGGAGTTACGCCTGCATTGGCATTAGGATTTGCACATATCATTATCCGGGATAAAAAATACGATGCCGATTTCATGAAAAAATTCACCGACCTACCTTTTCTTGTTCGGATGGATAACCAAAAAATGCTGAAGCCTACCGATGTAACAGCAAACTATCAAAAACCAGATTTAAAAAATTACATCGAAATTTTGAAGAAGGGCGAAAAAGCCAAAAAATCTCTGGAGCAAGGTGCACCATTTGTGGATGAAGAAATGGCTAAAGAATGGGGTGACTTTATGGTATGGGATGAAGGTAAGAATGCAATGTCTGTAATCACCCGTGATGATTATGGAAAATATATGAGAGAAAAAGGGTTGAACCCTGCATTAGAAGGTAAGTTCAAAGTTAAAACAGTTGAAGGCAAGGAAATAGAAGTGCGCACTGTTTTTGATTTGATGAAAGAATATGTAATGGAAAACTTTGATCCAAAAACGATTGAAGAACTCACATGGGCACCTGTAAAAGGTGTTGAAGCCATTGCTAATGATATAGCTAAAAACAATGGCAGCACATTGTTTGCCATGGGTATGGGTCCGAATCAGTTTTTCAATAACGATTTAAAAGATCGTGCTGTATTCTTCTTAGCGAGCATCACCGGCAACGTAGGTAAAATTGGGGGCAATGTGGGTTCGTTTGCTGGCAACTACCGAGGGGCATTATTCTCAGGCATACCAGGTTATATAGCCGAAGATCCATTCAATTTAGAACTTGATGAAACCAAGCCATCTAAAGTAAAGAAGTATATGCACTATGAGTCGGCTCACTATTTCAACAATGGCGATCGCATTTTGCGAATGGGAAAAAAGAATATGACTGGCAAAACACACATGCCAACGCCTACCAAATCTATCATGGTATCAAATGGAAATTCGCTGCTTGCCAATTCAAAAGGACATTACGATAATGTGGTAAATGTATACCCTAAAATTGAATTTATTGGGGTGCATGAATGGTGGTGGACAGGCTCTTGCGAATACTCAGATATTGTTTACCCTATTGACTCATGGGCTGAATTTAAGTATCCTGATATGACCATGTCAGTAACTAATCCATTCTTGTATGTTTTCCCAAGAACACCATTAAAAAGAATTTTCAACACCAAGGGCGATATTGAAGTTCTTGCAGGTATTGCGGCTGCACTTGGCGATTTAACAGGTGATTCACGCTTTCGGGATATGTTCAAATTTGTGCATGAAAACAAAGTGGAAGTTTATCTGCAACGCATACTCAATTCCAGCCAGGGAACAAAGGGGTATAAATTCAATGAATTGGAAGCAAAAGCTAAAGAAGGTATCCCGGCTTTGATGATGACACGCACCACACCAAAATATGTTGGTATGGAACAAACAGATGAAAACAAACAGTGGTACACTAAGACGGGAAGGTTGGAATTTTATCGCGATGAACCTGAATTTATTGAGGCAGGTGAAAATATGGTGGTATTTCGTGAACCGATTGATTCAACATTCCACGAACCTAATGTAATTGTTGCTAAAAAGCATCCTTGTATAATGCCAGATGAGCCGGAGAAATACGGTGTGGATGTTAATGACCTTGCAACAGACACACGTCAGGCACGCAATGTAGTAAAGCCTTGGAGCGAAGTGAAAAACACAAAACATCCGCTTCAACAAATGGATAAGGACTATAAATTCATTTTCCACACGCCCAAGTTCCGTCACGGTGCACATACCACACCTGTAGACACCGACATTGTCGCAGTTTGGTTTGGTCCATTTGGTGATATGCACAGGCGAGATAAACGTATACCTTTTGTTACTGAGTTATATGTAGATATAAACCCACTTGATGCCAAAGAATTGGGTGTTGAAGATGGCGATTACGTTTGGATTGATGCAGACCCTTCTGACAGACCATTCAGAGGACTTGCGGGTAGAAAAAATGGGCCTGAGTATGAATTGGCTCGTCTTAAAGCTCGAGCACGATTCTATCCCGGAACTCCACGTGGTGTAACACGGATGTGGCACAATGCTTATGGCGCTACCTATGGTTCTGTTGCCGGAGCAAAAGAAAATGAAAACGGTTTGGCTAAGAATAATAAAACAGGTTATCAGGCGCTTTTCAGAAACGGTTCACACCAAAGTTGCACACGAGCTTGGTTGAAGCCGACCTTGCTTACAGACTCCTTAGTACGCAAAAACAATTTCGGTCAGGGTATAGGAAAAGGCTTTGAAATTGATGTGCATGGAGCAACTGGTAATCCTCGTGAAGCTTTTGTGAAAATATCTCTTGCAGAAAAAGGAGGTATTGGTGGAAACGGCTTGTGGGAAGGTGCTGAAAACGGTATGAGGCCAACTTACGAAGACGAGGACTTTAAGAAATTTTTGAAAGGAAACTTTGTAAAAAAATAAAGATATATAATTATGGCAAAGGTAAATAACTGGCAACTCAACAGGGAAATGGAATATCCCTATGAAGAAAAAAAGCCGAAGAAGCAAATAACCTATGTATTTGATACAAACAAGTGCATTGCTTGTCAAACTTGTACGGTGGCGTGTAAAACAACCTGGACATCGGGCAAGGGTGAAGAAACCATTTTCTTTAACAACGTAGAAACAAAGCCATATGGTGGTTATCCACAAAAGTGGGATGTGAATACCCTAAAGGAACTCAATAATCAGGAGTGGGGAAAAGATGGAGTGTATAAAGGTAAAACCATTTTTGAAAGCGAATCTGGGGAACAGGTAACAGGGTGGAGACCGGAAGAGAGAAACTATGCATTCCCAAACATTGGGGAAGATGAAGTGCTTGGCAATATGGAGAAAGGTGCTTTCTTCAACGGTATTCATGATATATGGATGTTCTATTTAGCCCGCATTTGCAACCACTGTTCATATCCTGGTTGCTTGGCTGCTTGTCCACGCAAAGCCATTTACAAGCGCGAAGAAGACGGAATCGTATTGATTGATCAGTCGCGCTGCCGAGGTTATAAAGAATGTGTGAAGGCATGTCCATACAAAAAAACATTCTTCAACATGGTTACACGTGTTTCTGAAAAATGTATTGGATGCTACCCATTGATTGAACAAGGGGAACAACCAAGATGCGTAACAAGCTGCATTGGAAAAATACGTTTACAAGGTTTTATGGAAGATGCAAAGCCGCCACGCAAAGACAACCCATTTGACATGATTGTGCGGATTAAAAAAATTGCACTTCCATTATATCCACAATTCGGCACACAGCCCAATGTGTATTATGTGCCACCTGTGCATGTGCCTCATGATTTTTTAATTCAAATGTTTGGTCCTAATGTAGACGAAGCCATAAAACTTTATCGCAATATGAAAGATGATAAAGAACTTCTAGCTGCATTTATGCTGTTTGGCAACACACCAAGAATTATTCACTCATACAAAGCAGAAGAAAACCATGCCGTGGGTTACAATGAAATAGGTGATGAGATTGTTCGTGTGCCTTATGTAGAGCCGGTTCATAACAGACCGCACTGGGATGCACAGTTCCAAACATTCCGTCACAACACACCATAATAAAATGATGAAATACAATAGAAACTTTCAATCAATAAAGAATATGAAACGTATATTATTCCTCTCTTTTTGTATTAGCACTTTGTGTTTGCAAAGTGGTTTTGCTCAGAATACTATTAACGGAGAAAAAACTTTCAAGGCAAGTTGTTCCGCCTGTCACAGCATTGGCAAAGGGAAAATTGTTGGTCCTGATTTGATGAATGTATCCACACGCAGAAAAGAACCATGGTTAATTAAATTTATCCGATCATCTCAAATGCTCGTTAAAGAAGGAGATCCGGTGGCAGTAAAATTATTCAATGACCACAACAAAATTCCGATGCCCGACCAGAATCTGACCGATGCTCAGATTAAAGATGTGTTGGCATACATTAAAAGCAAAAGTGCACCTGTTACTGTAAAAACGATTACAACCAACCCATCAGGAACTACAACATCTACAAAACCTTCTGTTACAACCAATACCAAACCCACAACGGTTGTAAAGGAAAAAGATGATTGGATTGATGCGGAGTATAAACTAAAAAGTTATGCAGTTCAGCACGAGATAAATCCTAAAGAATTGAATGCGGAATTTTGGACAAAAATTGAAGCATTAAAACTTCCGGTTTCTCCTCAGCAGGCGGCATATCCGACCTTAAAAAATGCATCCATCGAATTTCTAACCGTAAAAAGCGTTTACCGTCCTATGGAAGTAGCATTTTTGATAGAATGGAACGATTCTTCAAAAAACAACGAAGTAGATGTGGTTAATTTCTGCGACCAGCTTGCAGTGGAATTTCCGTTGAATACAAAAGAAATTCCAAGCTACATGATGGGCAACAAAGATGGCATGGTTCATATAGTGCACTGGAAAGCCATCTGGCAGGAGGACTGCGAAAATGGTTTTCAGGATGCGCAGAAAAAATATCCCAACATGTGGGTGGACGTTTATCCCGGTTTGGAAAGTTATTTAGACAGAAGCACCAGAATTTATGCACAGGATATTCCAGCCGAGCTAATTGTAGATACGCGTTCAACAGGTAATATGCCGGGCACCTACTCCAACAACCCAATGTCGCTGATTAAAAGAAAAGAGCCGGTAGAAGAAGCAGTGGCTGAAGGCTTTGGAACACTTGCCACACAAGAAACACAACAAGCAAAAGCATGGGCAGAGTGGAAAGATGGGAAATGGAAGTTGTGTTTAGTGGTTCCTGTCAATACCGGAAATAAATACAAAGCCACCTTTAAAGACAGAACTAAAGTTGCTTTTGCATTGTGGGATGGCGGTTTTCAGAACATTGGAGGAAGAAAACACTTCATACCTTGGGTTGATTTATTACTTCAAAAATGATAAATAATTATACAATGAAAAAAAATCAAATGACTGATACACGATTGATGAATGCCGACTTATATCGTCTCATCGCCAATTGTTTTGATTATCCTGATAAAGAACGCTTGTTAAACATTAAGGAAATGGCGACCAACTTGTACAAAGCGGGTTATCCGGACGAAAGCATCAATAACATGCTGCAATCGCTTGCCGAAGCCGCCAATGAAGATGAAGTATTGTATGCTTTCACTAATATTTTCGTGAAAGGCGGTGTAGCACTTAGCGAAACACATTTGTTGCAGAAATATAACAGTGTATCTGATGCAAATGCATTTTACAAAGCATTTGGTTTTTCACCCAAAACAGGTGAAAACCCAGATAGCATCATGTATCAATTGGAGTTTTTAGCATTACTATTAGTGAAAAGTGTAATTGCGCCTGATGATGAAAGCAGAAATGTAACCGAAGATGCTTATTGGAAATTTTTGGAAGAACACACAGGAGAGTTTGCACTGGCTTTGGCAAAGCGCTTGCGTGAAGGCGAAGCCGGTCCGTTCTTTTTGACCGTTTCGTATTTGTTGGAAGAATTTATCACTAACGAATTAACTGGGGATGATGCACCACCATCTTGCAACGTCCATTAAAGATTTAGGTGAAAACATTCTATACCAAAAAAAAATATTAGTCATTAACTTTCATAATTATAATAAAGATGACAAACACACTTTTATTTATCGGAGGGTTGGGAGCAACCGAAATTTTGCTTATAGCAGGTGTCCTTTTGTTGATGTTTGGCGGAAAGAAAATTCCCGAGCTTATGAAGGGATTGGGTAAAGGAATTAATGAATTTAAAAAGGGAAAAGAAGGAATTGAAGAAGAATTTAAAAATCTAAAATAAAATGATGCTTACCGACAACTTAGGCAGAATACACAATTACCTGCGGATTTCAGTTTCCGACAACTGTAATTTCCGCTGTAGTTATTGTATGCCCGAAGATTGTCATTCGTTTCTAAAGCATGGGCAATTAATGACCGCTGCGGAGATTGAAGCACTTGCAACTATTTTTGTAAATCGAGGTGTAACAAAAATTCGGTTAACAGGTGGAGAACCCTTAGTGCGAAAAGATTTTGATGACATTCTGAAACGCCTGTCGGCTTTGAATGTGGAATTGCTCATTACTACCAATGGCAGTTTAATTCACAAACATATTGAAGCCTTAAAAAATGCCAATGTCACATCTGTAAATGTTAGTTTGGATTCGTTAAGACCATCGGCCTTTGAGCAAATAACAAAGCGAAATGTTTTTGAGCAAGTATGGTCAAACATTATGTTGTTGCTCGAAAACAATTTCAGAGTAAAAATTAATGTAGTTGCAATGCGCGGTTGTATTGAGAATGAGTTGTTTGATTTTATTGAGTTAACCAGAAACAATCCCTTGCATGTTCGTTTTATTGAGTTTATGCCGTTCTGTGGAAATAGCTGGAGCAAAAATAAAGTAATTACTGCCGATGATATGCTTTCTGCCGTTCAGGGAAATTACGACATCGTAAAACTAAAGGATGAACCACACGCCACAGCACGCAAATACAAAGCCATAGGACATGAAGGCACTTTTGCATTTATTACCACAATGAGCAAACAATTTTGCGGTGAATGCAATCGCCTGCGCCTTACTGCCGAGGGCAAAATGAAGAACTGCCTGTTCGGTAAAGATGAATTGGATTTACTTAGTACTTTACGAAATGGCGATGATGTTGAATCGCTTATTTTACAATCCGTTCAAAGCAAACATGCGGCAATGGGTGGGCAGTTTGAAAAAGGATACCAACAAACAGATGCCACACAATTAGTGAACCGCAGCATGGTTGGCATTGGCGGTTAAACACTACTGCTATGATTTCTGTTTCAGAAGCAAAACAAATTCTTGCTGAAAATAGTTGGAAGCTATTGTCAGAAACGCGTCTTGTTTCCGATGCGTTTGGCTATGTTATTTCAAGCAATGTAACATCTCCTATGGATGTGCCATCATTTAATAATTCGGCAATGGATGGCTATGCGTTTTGTCTTGATGAACGCAAAACAAATTTCAAAATCACTGATAGTATTCAAGCCGGTGATGGCATTTTACACAATATAAAAAGTGGTGAAGCTGCGCGCATTTTTACAGGAGCACCAATACCCGAAGGTGCAGATACAGTGATACAACAAGAGTTAGTATCAGTAGTGCAAAATGAAATCACTTTTTCTGAAGGAAGCATACAATTCGGGGCTAATGTTCGATTGCGGGGTGCGCAATGCAAAACAGGAGATGTTATTATCAAAGCCGGAACTGTAATAACTCCCGGTGTTGTGGCGTTGCTAAGTTCAGTTGGAATCTATCAAGTTTCTGTGTTTCGCCAACCTATAGTGAAAGTGATTGTAACCGGAAATGAATTGGTGAATCCGGGAACACCGTTGCGTTATGGCGAAATATATAACACCAACCAACCAGCTATTCTTGCTTACTTAAAACAGTTGGGTATAAATGATGCAGAGGCCATTCATGTAAAAGATAATACAGATGAATTGCGTCAGCATGTATCAAATGCCTTAAAGAATTGTGATGTATTGATTTTGTCGGGAGGCATTTCTGTGGGCGAATATGATTTTGTTTATAAAACCCTTACCGATGAAGGTGCTCAACCGCTGTGTTACAAAATCAAACAAAAGCCCGGTAAGCCCATGTTTGCAGGAAAAAAAGACAAGGTTATGGTTTTTGCATTGCCCGGAAACCCTGCTGCGGTTATTACTTGTTTTAATCAATATGTAAAACCATGCCTGCAATATATGCGGGGTTACGAAAATACGTTTTCTGTTTCTGCTACTTTGCCCTTGGCGCATCACTGGGAGAAAAAAGGAACGATGGCAAACATCTTGAAAGCAGTAGTGCAAAATGGCGAAGTGATCATTTTGCATGGTCAGGATTCATTTAACCTGATACCCTTTGCCGATGTAAATGCCTTCGCATTACTGCATGAAAATGATATGGTAAAGAAGAAGGGCGATTTTATAGAAGTCTTTTATTGGTAGTTTTTATGGAAGGGCATTTTTCCATATCGCTGTTAATAGTGCTGATGCCCGTGGTTGCATTTTTATATGCATCAGTAGGCCATGGCGGAGCAAGCAGTTATTTGGTGCTTTTTGCACTATATGGTTTTGCCCCCGCTGAAATACGACCTGCAGCACTGCTGATTAATATTGGAGTTTCTGGAATTTCATTTTTATCATTTCGCAGAGCAAGTAATTTCCCAAAAGAACTTTTTTTTGCACTGATTTTTTTCTCTGTTCCCGCTTCATTCATTGGCAGTATGTTTTTGCTTGATGCAAAAATCTATCAGAAGGTTCTTGGCATTCTTTTACTCTTTCCGGTGTTGAGGATACTCAATGTTTTTCCTGCTAATGATTCAAAAATTATTGAACGCAAAATTTGGATGGCTCCGGTTTTAGGGTTGCTTATCGGTTTTGTTTCTGGCTTAATTGGCATTGGTGGTGGAATTATTCTTTCCCCGGTTTTGCTGATATTGGGTTGGGCAGATTTAAAACAAACCGCAGCAGTAAGTGCGCTGTTTATTTCCCTCAATTCCATTGCCGGAATTGTAGGTTCCGGTATAACCGGCTTTACGCTGCCTGCCCACTATGAATATATGCTGCCGCTAACACTGTTAGGCGGAATTGCAGGCGGATATATTGGTACCAACAAATTCAATGTTCCCGCCATGAAAATTGCATTGGCAACTGTGCTTGCTATCGCTTCCGCAAAATTTATTTTCCAATGATTGCCCGTAACGACATAGAAATATTTGTTACTGCTGGAGGTAAAAGCACCCGCATGGGACAGGACAAAGGACTCATGCTGATTGACGGTAAGCCCATGCTTCAGCATTTGACAGATATGTTGCATCAAAACCATTTTTCGTTTACAGTAATTGCTAATTCGACTGATTATCAAAAGTTTGGTTTTAGAATGGTAAACGATTTAATTCCTGATAAAGGACCGATGGGCGCACTGCACACAGCATTTCATTATGCCACAAAGGAGTATGTTTTGTTATTGGGATGCGACACGCCATTTTTTCCTGCAGACGCGATATTTCGGCTTATGGACAAGGCAATGCCGAATGGCATAACAGTGGCAAGTATTATGACTAAAATCAACCCTTTGCACGCTGTTTATCATCAGTCATTAAAGCCGCAGGTTTCTATTTGCATTGCTAAAGAAAAACTAAAGATGCAGGATATTATTTTGCAGTCATTACACCGGTTTGTTGCGATGGATGATTTGGCAGAAAAACATACTGTGGGATTTATGAATTTGAACGAACCTAATGATGTAGCAATATGGAAAACACAACTGCAATAAAAACAATCAGCATAGTGGCGTTTGGCGTTGCTGCCGAGAAAATGAAAACGAACTCTGTAAGGGTTGAAAACATAGATGACATAGATGCGCTAAAGATTTGCTTAAGTAACGCCTATCCGGAATTGAATGAATTAAAAATCAGTATTGCTGTGAACAAGAAGATTGTGCATGAAAACATGCTGTTGAACGATGGAGATGAAGTAGCATTACTACCGCCTTTTTCAGGAGGTTAAATATACAAGCAATGACAAGGTTTGATAGACAAATAAACTTGCGAGGCTTTGGACAAGAAGCACAAAACAAACTAAAGCAATCATCGGTATTGGTAATTGGTGCGGGTGGTTTGGGTTGCCCGGCATTGCTGTATTTGGGGGCTGCCGGTTTAGGCAAAATAGGAATAGTTGATGGAGACAATGTGAGTGTTTCAAACCTTAATCGGCAAATTCTTTACGGAGAAAATGATGCCGGAAAAAGGAAAGCCGTTGTAGCTACTGAAACAATCCAACAGAAATATAGCGAAATTGATGTTGAATGCTTCAATACATTTTTAGATAATTCCAATGCCCTTGAAATTATTTCGCAGTATGATGTAGTGGTAGATTGTTGTGATAATTTTTCTGCACGCTATATGATTAATGATGCTTGTGTGCTGTTGAATAAGCCCTTGGTTTACGGGGCTATTTATCAATATGAAGGTCAGGTAAGTGTGTTTAATGTGAAAGATGAAAATGGTTTTACTCACAACTACCGCGACTTGTTTCCTGTTCCGCCCAATGCAAAACAAATACCCGATTGCAACGAAACCGGAGTGCTGGGTGTGTTGCCTGGAGTAATCGGAACCATGCAAGCTACCGAAGCCATAAAGCTAATTACAGGAATTGGGAAAACACTTTGCGGAAAAATTCTGTATTACAATTTGCTGCAACAAAGTTTTTATGAATTAGCTATTGCAAAAAATCCTGAAGCAAGCCAAGCAGCACCTGCAAACGAAAAAGATTTTCGCAGCCATAACTACAGTGTTACCTGCGCTACGGTAAAAACGATTGACTGGAACAAAGCGGATGAGATGTATTCATTAAATCCTCAGCAAACTACTTTTGTTGATGTGCGCGAAAAAGATGAATTGCCCAGAGTAGATACATTTATGTGCGTAGACTTGCCGTTGTCTGCATTAGCCCATCAAGCACATTGCATTTCACCATTTGAAAAGCTATTAGTGTTTTGTTAAGGTGGAGTGCGGAGCGAAAAAGCCGTAAGGCAATTGCAAATATTATTTCCCGAAAAACAATTTTATTCTATCCAAGGAGGAATCTTGGATCGTTTATCACAGTTAAACAACAAACTGTATGCAACCGAAGTATAAAAACATTTTTGTTCAAGGAGCTATTACTCCTCAAAAAATTGCCGATAGCATCGCGCATCACAGCGTGAAAACCAATATAGGCGGACATAGTATTTTCTTGGGTCAGGTGCGAGCAGATGCCAAAGAAACAGGAAAAGTTAACGCCATTGAATACACAGCCTACGATGAAATGGCATTAGAAAAAGCGCATGAAATTCGGGAAGCAGCGTTTGCAAAATATGAAATTACCTGTATGCACATTTACCACAGTTTGGGTGAAGTGAAAGCAGGCGAAATCTGTTTATTCGTATTTACATCCTCTAAGCATCGCAGAGCAGCTATGGATGCCTGCAACGAAATAGTAGAACGAATTAAAAAAGAATTGCCTCTGTGGGGGAAAGAAATTATTGACAACAATGAGACAGTTTGGAAAATAAATACTATTTGAAATGATTGACATCACAAATAAAAGCACTACACTGCGCAAAGCCATTGCACAAGCTATAGTAAAGGTTAGTGCAGCCGAAACAATTTTAGCAATTACTGAAAAGCGCGTTCCTAAAGGCGATGTTTTTGAAATGGCCAAAACAGCAGGTTTGTTTGCTGCCAAGCGCACCAGTGACATGATACCCGATTGTCACCCGCTACCGATAGAATTTGCTCAAATCAAATACCGAATTGAAGGGTTGGAAATATTTATTGAAGCTGAAATTCATACTATTTATAAAACCGGTGTGGAAGTGGAAGCTATGCATACTGCTTCGGTAGTTGCATTGACGATGTATGACATGCTGAAACCAATTGATAAAAACATTAGCATTGAACAAATAAAATTGCTTGAAAAGAAAGGCGGCAAAAGCGACTTCCTAAAAAAAGAGCTAAACGGATTGAGGGCTGCTGTAGTGGTTTGCAGCGACTCTATTTCAAAAGGCGGCAAAGAAGACCGGGCCGGAAAAGCAATCATAGTAAAATTGAAATCGTGCAAAGTTGAAATAAGCGATTACATCATTATACCCGATGAAAAAGAGGTCATCAGCGAAATGTTGAATGCTTACGTTGCGCAAAATTTAAACCTTGTAATCTTTACAGGAGGCACAGGACTTTCGCCCCGTGATGTAACGCCTGAAACTATTTCACCAATGATTCAAAAGCACATTCCCGGAATTGAAGAAGTTATCCGCTCATACGGTCAAGCACGCACACCCTATTCCATGCTTTCGCGCAGCGTAGTGGGTTTAATCAATGATACATTGGTAATGGCATTACCCGGCTCTACTCGTGGTGCAATTGAAAGCATGGATGCTGTGTTTCCACACTTGCTGCATATTTTCAGAGTAATGAAAGGTGCAAGGCACGATTGATTGCATTATATTAAATCACTAGTGTCCGGGGAAAATAATTGGTTTCCTTTGAACTGATTGATAATACTGGATTACAGCCATTATTTAAAACAGGTGCCTTACTTTCTTTTTTTGACACCAATACACGAAATCACCGAGAATCACCAACTTATTTATCTGATTTAGAGTGATTTTGGTGGCTTGGAGTTTTGGTGTCAAGTTTTTTTTTACTTTATCCGGACAATAATGATATTAAATGAGTATAAGAAGTGTTATTGACATTTCTTAAAATTTAAATACGTAAACGATATGTTATGAGTAATTGGTGGCTTGGGGTGTTTTGTTTATTTTTTATGATTAATCACAAAAAATGTTTGTCTCAAAACAGTAAATCTTGCGGCAACCAGCAGTGGTTACAGTATTATAATCAATACGTTATTTCTAAAAAATATACGCTATTCAGCGATGCAGGCATTAGAACTGCGAACAACGGTTCTCGTTGGTCACAGTGGTTAATAAGAACAAGTTTAGGCTACCCTATTACAAAAAAGCTAAATGGCGCTTCGGGTATTGCAGTTTTTTATCACTTTGCTAACAAATCTAATGATGTGCTGGAGTTTCGCCCTTTTCAGGAATTAAATACTGATCATACATTTTCAATAACAAAAATCCAACACCGCTTTAGAACAGAGGCAAGATTGTATAGTCAAATGGGAAATGAAATAAGTAATAATCAACAGCAATTTGATTTAAGGTTGCGTTATCGCCTGATGTGTATTATTCCTGTTCTCACCACCAAAACACAAAAGTATAGTATTAATGTTGGAAATGAATTTTTCTATTCTTATCGTCTGGTGCCTGCTAATACTCCGATAGTTGGAAATCGTGTCCTGCTGGGAGTATCCTGGAAAACATGCAATAACATTACCTGGTCTTTAATTTACAACGCTCAAAGGAGTAGAAGAATGAATCCTGATTTCACAGAAAGCACAGATATAATCTGGGTTTCACTAACTCACATAGTTACTTCGAAAAAATTTAAATAACAAAATCCACCCACAAAAAATACACTCTTGCAAGCCGCTACAAGCCATCCCATAAAGCAAAGCTTGCAAGAGAGTATTTTTTCTCCCACCCAAAGAAAAATTAAAAAACAAAAAATCCCTCCTTTAAAAAAAATAAAACTTCATCCGACCGTACCATGCTACATTTGACTGACACCGCCTTGAATGTAAATCGCTTTGAAAAAAAGTGTGTGCAAACTTGACACGATACACCTTCGGACGGACAAAAGGGCATCCGGTAACACACGTCTTGCGCCATTGCCGGTGACGTTCTAAAAATGAAGCTTTTATGTACGCAAAAATATTTTATATTGGTTGACAGTTTCTGGTACGCAATCGGCAACGAGCGCAAGGCGTGGGAACGTTGGCCTCCATGTCATCCGTGTTTTTAAAAGAGTTATATCGTTGGAGCTCAAAGTTTTTAGGTTTTAGAAGAAATAGTTTTGAATTTAGGTTTTTTGGAAGCGAATAACTAATTTTGATTTGCTAAACAAAGAAAGCACGGACATAAATTAATAGACGACAAGCACCGAATGAAAATCCAACGAAATAAAAACAGAGAAACCGAAGTTGAGTTCGACTCGGCCTGAACCAAACACGGAGGCCAACAACGCCTATATGCCATATGCCTGCCGCAGGCGCAACACAGGCAAACGGCACATAGGCTGGGCGTTATGCCTCATTGTAGGGCGACCGTTCAACCATCAACATTCGTGCTGACATTGAACGACAAAAAGCCAACCCTTCGCAAAATTAAAAGAGCTGCATTACCAGTACACAAGCCAACACAAAATGTAGCACATTTAATTTTGCCCAACCGCACTACTAACTTACAAGCATTGCGGACAAAGACCTGATAAAGTAAAATTCATTTCGCTGACCTTGTAATTTTTTGGCAACTTATAGGACGGCTCAACATCTTCAAGACAAGTTACAGACTTACACTTTTGACAACTAAAATGTATATGGTTGTGGCTATGTTTTACCGAACACGAATGGCAACCTGCATATTTTACAACGCCATCTACATTGACAATTTTGTGAATTGTACCTTCTTCCAACAATCTTTCCAAGACACGGTATATTGTAACTCTATCGCACAGACCGTCTAATGACTTCTGAATTTCAGAATGCGACAACGCAACATTGGATGTTACAATCAAATCTTGAATTTCTGTTTTTGCTGTGGTATTTCTTGCTGACCTCATCGGTTTAAATATTTTAATGCAACATTGTTGCGTTTACAAAGATAATGTTTACTTTTGCAACATTGTTGCATTAATTAAACATAAATTAAAATGATACCACAAACTTTCAACGAATGGACAAACTGCATTGTAAACGACTGTAAAATTGCCCTTACCAAAGAATTTGCAACACAGCGCTTGGCAGTTTATCAAGACAATAAAAATGTTGAAACTCAAAAGTTCATTTCGCTTTACGGTCAACAACATCTTTTAAACATAATTCAATGGTTACAACAAATATGACTTTAACAAAAAAATTACCAGTAACCGTGTTAAGCGGATTTCTTGGAGCAGGGAAAACAACTTTGCTCAACCATATTTTGCACAACAAAGACGGCTTAAAAGTTGCCGTAATTGTAAACGATATGAGTGAAGTAAACGTAGATGCAAGACTTGTGAACGAGCAAAATGTACTTTCACGAACAGAGGAAAAATTAGTAGAAATGAGCAACGGTTGTATTTGTTGCACACTTCGAGAAGACTTAATGATAGAAGTTGAAAAACTTGCCAATGAAGGTCGGTTTGACTATTTGCTTATTGAAAGCACAGGTATCAGTGAGCCAGTTCCTGTTGCTCAAACATTCAGTTTTGTGGACGAAGAAAAAGGAATTGACCTTTCAAAATTTAGTTACATTGATACAATGGTTACGGTGGTGGACTGTCTCAATTTCTTTAATGATTTTGGAACAAACGAATTGTTGATTGACCGAAAACTAACCGATATGGAAGGCGATTATAGAACCATCGTAAACCTACTAACTGACCAAATAGAATTTGCGAATGTAATTATCCTCAACAAAACGGATTTAGT
>Ga0209835_1000706_pt1 | contig 20731 bp, 21 predicted proteins | sample LakKivwa52mmetaG_FD_184138 | JGI IMG/M metagenome (GOLD analysis project Ga0209835, IMG submission 184138) | Anoxic lake water microbial communities from Lake Kivu, Rwanda to study Microbial Dark Matter (Phase II) - Lake Kivu water 52m metaG... | ecosystem: Environmental > Aquatic > Freshwater >...
TGTGCCAATCTATCCACTGCCTTATCCGACATATCCCTGGATAACGTATTGCGATACTCGAACATGTTATGACCTGAATTATGGAACCTATAACATTTTTACTCCAGAGCCATGAAAGAATTAATTTAAAATCAAATATATGGGAAGTGTAACATACAAAAATCAACCTGCAATTAACAAAACAAAAGGTAATGTGCCGTTAGCAGGAACGAGCCACATATACAGAGTGCAAAAGAAACTTTGGAATGATAGTATAGAAGATGTTCTGCATGGATTATTCATTGGTAAAACATTGCACGTTTGCTGCGGTAAATCATTGCTTGGTGATGTGCGATTAGATGCTGATGCTGAAAATAATCCTGACATAATTTGTGATGCTTCAAAAATGCAAGACTTTGTAAAGGATAACGAATTTGAAACAGTAATTTGCGACCCACCTTACAACGGTAATTTTCAATGGAATCACGATTTATTGTCAGAACTTTCGAGAGTAGCAAGTAAAAGGATTATTTTTCAGCATTGGTTTATCCCTGCAAATCCAACAGGAACGTATAAAAAGGCACAGGAGAAATTTCTTTTGTCAGATGTATTAGTGTGGCAGCCTAAAACATACTTTGGCAGGGTGCAGGTTGTTTCAGTGTTCGATGCTGTTTCTTAAACTTGTGCATAACAAATAAACAAACGAAACCATGAAAGAAACATTAGACATTGCAATTAGATGGTGCATACTTGTACTATTGATAGTGAGTATGCTCTATATTGTATTTGATAGCAAAAAAGATATCAAAGAGAAATCCGAACTCCGGCAGCTGCAAATGGAGTATTACCGGACAGCTACAAAGCGGGACAGCGTGATAATTCAGCGGGAACTTAAATTCCTGAATAAATAATTACCTTCATTTGTCGAAATCCCGATTTTGTGGGTTAACTTTGTGGGCTATGAAAGTTAAAGAATTGATAATTAATCCGAAAAATCCGCGACTTATAAAAAACGAACGCTTTGAATTATTGAAGCGTTCAATCCAGGAGTTTCCGAAAATGATGGAATTGCGCCCAATCGTATATGATCCGGCAACAATGCACATTCTCGGCGGTAATATGCGATTCAAGGCATTACAGGAACTCGGATATAAAGAGATACCGGACACCTGGATAAGATCAGCCGACCAGTTGACCGATGAAGAAAAGCAGCGGTTCATCATTGAGGATAACGTTCCGTTTGGTGAATGGGATTATCAGCAATTGAATGAATGGGATTCAGACGACTTATCAGTTTGGGGGCTTGAGCTACCAAGTTTTGAAGAGTTAAAAGATGAATATGGCGAATCGTTTACATTAAAAGATGGAGACAAGGAGCCATTTCAACAAATGACTTTCACACTGGCAGATGAACAAGCCGAACAAATCAAAAATGCAATAGCCGACATAAAGCAAACAGATGAGTACAAGTATGCCGAAACAATGGGCAACGAAAACAGCAACGGGAATGCACTTTATTTAATTGTGATGCAATGGGCAGAGCAAAGGAAATAATCGTCAAGGTAATACCTGCAAAGATTGCTAATGAGTTTGTCAAAAAGCATCATTATTCGGGGAAGGTGGATACAAGAACACAGATTTCTTTTGGGTGTTTTTTAGATGACAAATTACATGGCGTGATGCAGCTAAGCCCAAGTATAAATAAAAATGCATCAATAAATTTAGTAAATGACACAGGATGGAATAATTTTATAGAACTTGCACGAATGGCATTTGATGATTATATGCCAAATAATAGCGAAAGCCGATGTATATCAATTATGATGAAGTTGCTCAAAAAACAAGCACCACATATTGATTGGGTAGTATCATATGCAGATGGAACACAATGTGGTGATGGAACTATTTACAGGGCAAGCGGTTTCCATTTAATAGATATAAAGAAAAATACATCAATGTGGGAAATGCCAACCGGTGAAGTCTGTTGTAGTATAATTTTCAATCCAGGATTTAATCCAGGTGGAAAAGAAAAAAAGGCGGTTCAATTTGGTAAAACAGGAATGTATGAAACTTGGCCAGCGACAAGATATTTAAAGCATATAGGAGCAAAAGCAATACCAGGCTTTCAGTTAAAGTACATATATTTTTTAAACAAGCAAGCACGCGAAAGATTGACCGTCCCTATTTTACCATTCAGCAAAATAGATGAAATGGGAGCGGGTATGTATAAAGGGAAAAAAGTATCTTTGTCAGAAAGAAAACACGCGGCAGTAGCTCACTCGGGAGAGCAGCTTACATCCAGTAAGACGGGGGCGTTCGATGCGACCGTGCCGCTCAAAATTGCATTATGAAATACGACGAAGAACATATCTCGATGATCATCAAGGCTATTGCTGATGGTGCTGGGAGGAACCGCGCTGTTAAGGCTGCCGGTATTCATTATGATACATTCGTTCAGTGGATGAAGTTCGATGAGTTCAAAGCGCGGGTATTAGAGGCTGAGGGTGTGGGGATGGACAAAATAAAAGACCTGGCAAAGCGCGGAATAATAGAAAAATTCAATCAGAATTGGCAGGCTGCTGCATGGTGGCTGGAACGCAATTATCCTGATGAATACCGTCAGCGAACATCAACAGAACACTCCGGCGAAATGAAGACCGGAATGACAATCCACATCGAAGACTCCGGCATTCCTATTGCTAACTCCGAGGACGATGTTCAGGAGTAACAGGCTTCTGAAAGAAATCCTAAACTGCCCATCCCAGGATATAGTATTGCAGGGTGGTACCGCATCCGGCAAAACCTATGCAGCCTTACAGGCTATCTTCGCATGGAGTTGCAAGCACCCTGGACTAATCACAACAGTAGTCGGCGAGGATATCCCGAACCTGAAACGCGGGGCTTTACGTGACAGTCTGCGGATTATCAACACTACGCCGGAGATAAAAGAACAGGTAATCGGTTACAACCAGCAGGACAGGATCATCACGTTCCGCGGCGGTTCGATCGTTGAATATACCTCGTATGAGGATGAACAGGACGCGAAATCCGGCAAGCGGAATATTCTGTTTGTGAACGAGGCAAACGGTATGCCCTGGGAGATCGTATGGCAGTTGAAAATCAGGTCAAACATGGCGCCATTCAGCAGGCGGATTTATGACTACAATCCGACAGCCTCGTTCTGGGTACATGACCGGTTGATCGGTAAGCCAGGGGTGACGTTGTTCATCACCGATCACCGACATAATAAGTACCTGACAAAGCAGCAGCATGAAGAGATCGAGAACATCCCCGACAAAGAATCATGGCGCGTCTATGCCAGGGGGTGGACTGGCAACCTGAAGGGGATTATTTTCAAAGGCTGGATCCAAACCAGCGAGAAACCAAAGAACATAGACCTTACATTGTGGGGTATTGATTACGGTTATGGCGACAAGGAGACCAGCGGTAAGACAGCAATAATCCGCCTGCAATATGTCAAGCCTTATACAATCTACCTGAAAGAATGTGCCTACCTGACCGGAGAAGTCGACGAACACCTGATCCGCGAAGTGATGACCGCTCACGGATGGGTCAACGGTCAACCGTTCTACTCGGAACATGACAAGAACATGATTCTGGCACTACGGAAAATCGGGGTGCATGTGCTCCAGGCGCGCAAGGGTGAACACTCGGAATTCAATGGTATTGTCAAGGTCAAGAAGTTCGCAGCGTTCTACGATCCGGACGAATCCCCTAATCTGCACTGGGAGCGGACACATGCCAAGTTTATGACCGTCGGGGACGAGGTTACCCGCATTGTTGAGAACACGAAACGGTATCACCTATTGGCAGCCCTCCGGTATGCTATATTCACGCATTTTCAGACGATATAGGCGATGTAAATAATTATTTTAATGTTTTTTGTCGAAAACGGTAAAACGTGATTATATTTGCCCTGTAATTCGCAGGGATGAAAATCAAAATACAGTCCCCTTTCAAGATCATCAGGGAGAAGTCTATCTCGCTGCCTACCGCCGTCAAATTAACTGACGGCACTGTTTTTTATACCTGGAATCCTGAGATGCTGGGAGGCAGAGGCACCTACGATGTTAGCATGGTAACCGGTCAAATGAACGCCTATTCAGCCTGCGCCCCGCTATGTTCGATTATCAACAAGGAGGCAGACGCGCTGAAGAATGGGCGGTTCTATTTTCTTGACGATAAGGGCAACGAGGTAAAGCCGGAGCGCAAAGACCTGGGCGCGCTGTTGTACCGGGCTAATCCTATCCAGTCCTTTAAGCAATTCATTGCACAGGTTTATGCGTTCTCGAAGATTCATGGCATCTGCTATGTTTTGCCGGTCGCCGGATTCGTTGGTGGTGATGTCAAGTCGATGTACGTGGTGCCTAACTTCATGGTCAAACCGAGATACACGAGGCGACTATTCCAGCAGACGAGCCTAACGGAGATCATCGAAGGGTATGAGGTGCAGGGGATCGACCGGTTGATATTGCCGAACGAGATGATTGTTTTCCGTGATGGTGGGGTACCTAACTTCATGGAATTTGACAGGTATATGCAGCCGATGAGCCGGATGGTACCTGTCCAGGACTCCATTAATTCCGTGATAGCCTCGACGGATGCCTGGGTGACTATTGCCAAGCGCAAAGGGTTACCGCTGGGAATTATCTCATCCGGCGGGAAAGATGCGACCAGCACCATCCCACTGACACCGACTGAAAAGGACGAGGTACATGATGAGCTGAACACCGGTTACGGGATGTCCGGAAGCATGAAGAAGTTTATCATCACATCCGCGTCGCTGAACTTCCAGGCTATCAGCGTCCCGACGAAAGACCTGATGATCCTGGACGGTATCGAAGCACACAGCCGGATCATCTGTAATGCCTATGGCTATCCGTTCCGTTTGTTGGAATACGACACCGGATCGAGCCTGTCGAATGGCGGGGAGGTGAAGGAAGCGCGGAAGACACTCTACGTAGAACAGATCATACCAGACGCGGAAACTATCTGTGATGTGCTGAATGAATACTTCGGACTTCGACAGTCCAGGCTTTCGGCGGACTATTCGCACCTGGAAATTTTCCAGAAGTCGAAGGAGGAGGGGGCGCGGGCGTTGCTATCCCTTACCGCCGGACTTGACAAAGCATACCTGAATGGGATCATCACGGCGGAAGAATACCGGATGAGCCTGTCAGAATTGATGAACATTAATCCCGATGTGCCCTATGGAACGACGTACCACATCACCGCCACTGTCGAAAGAGGAGAAGGCGCGGTTGATTAAAGAGAAACAGAAGCAGGTGAAGGAAAGACGAATCATCCAGAAGCCTGATCAATATATGCAGGAGTTATGATACCTGAATTTGCAACACTGAAAGATAAATTTACATGGCTTCGGGCTAACAAAAGCCTGATTGCGATGGCAAAGAAAGCAGCCTTCAAGGTCGCTGATCCGGTATCGTTTCTCAACGTTACGATTGGCGAAGGCGGGACGCTTGAAAAAGCACTGGCCAATCCTGGGCTGTTGAACCTGACAGAGTTCCCTGTTGACGTGGTGATCAATACCACTATGATCCGCGATTCACACGATGATGTTCATATCGACGGACTGTGGTCTAAAAGCCTGAAAGAATCAAAAGGGCTGTATCACTTGCAGGAACACCGGATGGCGTTCGACAAGGTTATCAGTGACAGGGTAACAGCACAAACGAAGTTGATCGCATGGGGTGAAATCGGATTACCCTACAAAGGTATGACCGAGGCGTTAATGTTTCATTCGGTCGTTGAGAAAGAACGCAATCCATATATGGCAGAACAATACGCTAAGGGGCGGGTGAAGAATCACAGCGTCGGGATGCGTTATGTCAAGCTCGATTTGGCGATGAACAGCGACGACAAGTATGATCAGGAAGAGAAAGCAGTTTGGGATAAGTACATTGATAAGATTGCCAATCGTGAAGAGGTGGAGGAAGATGGGTTTTTCTGGGCGGTCACGGAGGCAAAAGTTATAGAAGGTTCTGCGGTCTTGGTTGGTAGTAACCAGGCAACACCGACAATAAACATAGGCGAACCGCCTAAATCACTCCAGGCAGCCGATCCGATCACTGCCAGTGAGCCGGTAAACTGGGCGAAGTTAGCCGAAGCATTAAAAACAAAAAACTAAAAGAAACATGAAAAAACTGATAACATTAATTTGTATTGTTCTCGTCGCCGGCATGGCAATGGGACAACAGCGGTTAACGTTCACACCGACATCGAACGACTCGATTGTCGGGGCTGCAACTAAATACTGCACGCTCACGAACCCGATCACTCAGAAATGGACGGGTTGCATCGAGGTATACATTACTCCGTCGGTCAGCAACTCCGACTCTACACATGTCTGGATTGAAGGCAGTCAGAACGGATCGACGTGGTATAAGGTCACAACGTTGAACGCGCCGGATAAAGTAACCGGAACGTATTACACGGCTAATGCTGTAACGACCGCAGCCGGATACGATTACAAGGGACGCATGGGAACGACCGCAGCCGGGTGGCTATGGACTACCAACGATTACATCCAGTACCCATATTTGCGGGTAGCAGTTCAGCATTTCATAGCAGCAACATCTGTTAAGATCACGCGAGCGCAGATTTACATCAAGAAGTAATTAACTCAAAAAGTAAAGAACATGGAAAATATCACATTAGAAGGACGTGAACTGGAGGTATACAATGCTATCAAGCAGATGGTAACAGAAAAGACAGCCGGACAAATCACGGAAGCGAAGATGATCGAAACGATCAACGCAAAATTAAAGGATTTGAAGGTCGACATTTCAGAAGACCCTGCATTTGTTAACCTCAAAGAAACCCTGGGAACAATGGGTATCACCGTCAACAAGCTAAGCGAGACAGGGCGGAAGCCATATAAGACCGTTAAGCAGCAGATCGTCGAACAACTGGAATCACGTAAGGCAGAATGGGATCGCTTCAAGAGGCGTGAACAGGACGGATTCACGTTGAATCTAGACTTCACCGGTAAGGCAGCAGCCGAGATGCTATACTCGACACATGGCTACGATTCCGCGAGGGAATTCGTGGAACCAGGTTGGACGGATATAGCAAGGCAGCAGCCCTCTGTTATCCAGGTGTGTGACTACGGACAGACCGATTCAGTCAGTTACTCTTATATTCAAAAGATCAATCAGGAAGGGAACGCAGCGATTACCGCCAACGGAACCATTGCCCCGCTGATTGACTTCGAGACCGACAAAGTTACCTCTACCGCTGTGGATGTTCCTGCCAGGATCGAGATCAGCGAGGACTTTTTGATGGACGTTACCGGCATGGCTGACATGATTCAGGGTGAACTAAGATACCAGGTCGATAAAGCCTGTGATGACCTGATTGTCACTTTGATTGCAGCCGGAACCGCTTTCACGCAGACAGGCATTGAGGTTGTGAGTCCTAACACGTTGGACTGCATCCGTGCAGCAGCAACACAGATCGAAGCTACCGGATTTGGCACAGCCAACGCAGTCCTGATGAACCCTGTTGATTTCATGAACATGGTTTCCAGCAAGGACAACGATGCGAACTATGTCATGCTTCCTATTGTGACCTTCAACGGAACGGTGATCGATAACCTCCGCGTTATCAAGACTACCCAGGTCAGCGCCGGCTACATCGCCGTGATGGATGGGATGAAAGTCAAGGTCAAGGAATACGGACAGTATGAGGCCGGATTCGGTTACACCGGAACGAACTTCCCCGAATACGTTGTGACTCTCAGGGGTCGCAGGCGTCTGCACCGCTTCATCAAGTCGAATGAAGCCGGATCGGTTGTCTATGATGCTATCGCTGACATTCAGACAGCTATCACCGCAGCCTAATCAATCGGGGCGGGAGGTCAATACGCTGACCGCCCCTTAACAAATAAAAACTCAACGTTATGTCAAAACAAGTAAAAGCAATCAATCTTCATGAGCGGGTTACCGTCTACCTGACAGCGGACAATCCTTACCTGCATCACGGGCGCAAAGCCGGCGACGAAGTACAGGTATCTCCGTTCGTCGCTGAAAAGGGTATCAAGCTGGGACACTATTCCAAATCGAAACCGAAGTAAAACAATGGCTGTCATAGATTCATCATACTTCGTCGGCGAGATCAGCATCCCGAACACAGCAGGCAGCGGGGCGGTGGTAACTGCCACGCTGGCAAAGCTGAACCGGCTGATCAGCATCTATGAAAAAGACTATCTGACTAAACTGCTCGGAGATACTTTGTATGATGAATTCATCGCAGCGTTGGAGGTTCCTGATGACTGGGCTACTGACTTACTGGCTGAGTTGCGGGATGATACTTTGAAACTATCGCCTGTCGCTTACTATGTCTATTACTTCTGGCTCCGCGATTCGGTTACTTATGTGACCTCGAACGGACAGGCGGAAGGCAATAACGAGAATGCAGTCAGCTCCTCCCCTGCCCTGCGTATGTCTGAATCTTATAACCGGATGGTAAGGATGACGGAAGAAGTCCTGGACTATATCGGCGATGAGCAGGCAACGTTCCCATCGACTCCGGAAACGGAGTACACCTGGCTAAGAAAAATTAACACCTTCAACATATGATGCAACTGCCGGTCATATATGAATTATTCGAGGACGTGGTTTCCGAAGTTTCGGACGCCCTGGGCTACGATGTTCATTTCCGGCATGGTCATATGTTGGAGGTCGTTAACCAGGTCAAGGATATGATGATCGATCCGGATTCATCGAAACGCTATCCGCTTATAGCTTTGAGGCACGACATCAAGCAGAATCCCATCAGGGATGCTGTGGAAATAGACTGCAAGCTATACATAATCACCCTGTCCGATCCTCATTATACCGCGACAGAACGCTATGATAATGTTTTCATCCCTACGCTCCGCCCCATCTTTGCGGAACTGGTCAACCAGATTGCACGGTCGCAGTATTTCGATCAGGCAACAATTGACGAGGTGATGGAAACAGTGACGATCTACGAGCGTTTGTTCTGGGGCAATGAGGGGGTGATGGGCAACGATGCGCGGATATTCGCCGACTGGATCGATTGCATAGAGGTAGACATCAGCAAGCTGGTAGCTTATCAGAATTGTGGCATTAGCGGGAAGGTTCCCAGGATAGTGGCAGCGTTCACGGACACATCCGGACTTTATTCTTTTATTGTCTGGAACTGTAAAATGGCTGATCCGACTGGTTATCAAAATGATTTCTGGCTTAATTATGGGGGCAACAGAGATAATCTTAACTCTGCCATACAGGTCGCGGATAATGTCTTTCTGCTTGACCATCATGGATCACCTTTGCAGCCGGTTGACATTATCACACTTGACATTGATCAGGGCAATATAGCATCCTACGCAGGAAGGCTGTATGCAGGCGTAACCGGTCAACCTGTTACTAACAATGTGTTACTGCCAGAGTGAACAACGAAAGCTAATCCGGATGATCGAAAGGGAGTGGCGACAGGAGGGTAAGCGGTGGGCGTTGGTGAAGAACAAAAGCAACCGGCTGGAAACGATACCTGAAAGCAGCTTACCGATTGACAACGTTGAAGTGGTTTATAAATTAAAAACAATCTAAATAACAGAAAAATGAATAACTGTGGATCAATAGTAGCAGCCGGCATAGGCAACTGTAAGCAGCACCTAAAACGTTTCAAGGCGATGATCATTCAGACCAAAGGAACGGTTTTCACCGCTGCCGAACTTGCAACGACCGCTGCGTTAAAGACCGATCTTTCTGCGGATGCTGGCATTACAGCATTGTATATCCCATTATCAGGTTACACCCAAAACACGGACGCTCCGAACGTTGTAACCGGTGGCATAGGAACCAAGAGCGTATATGACGATCAGATTCCTTCCGGCGTGGCTTTCTGCGATGTCGGATTTGCTGATTACAAAACGCTCTGGGGTATGAATAACACGGTTGTCGATGTGATGTTCATCACAAAGGATGGCAACTGGGTATTGACACCGACCAGCACGGGCGGATTCAAAGGTTTTCGCTGTGAGCTGTATTCAGTTCAGGACTTCCCGACCTTCGAGAATCCGAACGAGGCACACCCATTGAATGTGTTTTTCAAAGACGTGGAAGAATTTACCAACATGGTAGTGATGCCTATGAACTTCTCTTCCTCGGAAATTGAAGACCTGGTACCGGTTGGGCTTGACATAGTCCAGACCGCTGACTACGCTGCCGGTGATGCTGTTGTTAAGGCAACACTTAGGGGATCTTCCACCGGTAAAGCCGGATTAACTGACTGGGATATTATCGATACGAACGTTCTCGATCCTGGTGTATCCGACTCCGACGATGGTGGCGGGGTCTATACGCTGACATTGCAAAAGGATGCCGGCGGGACACCTGAAGACCTTGCAGCAGGTGAGTACATCACCGTTCAGGGCAAGCTGGTAGCAGCAACCTATGTTACCTACCTCACCCCGCCGATCAAAATCTACGGTTAATTGATGCCGATGTTAGCCCTTTTGAAATAGGGTCAAAGGGGGTGAAAAGCCCCTTTTTTTAATCAAAACGATGGGAAAACTGCATGAGTTAAGGCTGAGGTCTAATAGGTTTGTCGAGAACATTAACCTGTATGTTCAGGACGTGATCGATGACAATCAGGCATTGCTTGACCTTAACCGGCAACAGTTGAAGGAAGAACATAAAACCAAAAAGGATAAATTGATCAGTCCGGAATACAGCAAAACGACAGCGATGTTAAAAGGTTTTCGCACGCCTGACTTATACGACACCGGCGAGATGCAACGAACTTTAACTATCGCTGCTACCAATGACGGGAACTACTACATTGATCCGACGGTGGACTACGGTAACAGCCTGATTGAAAGATACAGTGAGGACATTTTTGGAATCGCTGAAAGCAAACAGGGGAAAGCAAAATCAATCACAACAAAACTATTAGCCGAGATTTACCGTAAAATCGTAATGCCAAATGCTTAAACCGATCCACACCTGCAAGTCAATGACCGTCCGCCAATACTCACAATTCGAGGCGGGCGATGCTAAGGCTTTGCAGCGTTTTAGATGGATCCCTGCAAGCTGGTTTCCGGATGATCGGGCTGCGTTCGTACAGGAATTTACGGAGTTGTTCAATGCGGACTCGGACGTGATGGATAAGTCCTGGGAACAGTTGAACGATCAGAATCGGATTATGTTATTGCAGGCACTGGCAGAGGCAATATACACGCATACGGTTACCAGGATTGAAATGAAGATGATAGCTGAAAAAGTAGGCTATCAGATGAAGGATGATGAGCGGTTAACCTGGTACCTGGAGCGCGTGAAGGAGATCACCGGAACGGAGTTGAAAACGCTGGATGACATTGTGATATTCCGCAACGAGGTTCAGCGAAAGATTGACAAGTATAATCAGAAGTACAGCAGACCGATAAAGGAGAAAAACACAACGATCCTGGAACTCTTCACCGCCTGTTGCCGGATTATGGAGGTCACTCATGACTATACACGGATGACCTTGTGGGAGTTTGCACAGTTCAAACGACAGGCGGAGGAACACAGTCGAAGATTAGAAGCAGTATACAACAAGAATAAAGCGGAATGACATGGCAGAAATTACCGAAATCATAGCGAAAGAGGCGATCAAAGACATTGAGGCAGCGGACAAAGCGTTGACAGCCTTTGATGAGGGTATTATGCAGGTCATTACCCATCTCGGACAACTCAACCAGGCAACCGGAAAGGGTGGGATTAAGGAGTACAATCAGGCTTTGAAGGAACAAAACCAGGTACAAAAGGAAGCTATCAAGGCGACAAAGGACAGGGAGCGGGCGGAGGCGAAGGCAGCACAGGCTGAGGCAAAGGCAGCGGAGAAAGTCAGGCAGCACAACGAGGCACTGGCATTGAACGTTAAGACTGTCGACGAGGCGAAACGACAGTTAAAGGCATTGACAATTGAGCGCGATAAGGCTTCGACCAGCATGGGCAAGCAATCCCAGGCTGTGAAGGATTTGAACGCTAAGATGCAACAGAACACAGAATTCATCCGCGCGAATGGCACCGCTGCGGAGAAACAGAGGATGAACATAGGTAATTATGCGAGTGCTCTGAATGGTGTAAAGGGTGCTGCTATTGCTGTAATGGGTGCTCTTGGGATCACCGCTGGACTGGCAGGCGTGTTGAAAGTAGTTCAGGGCGCAATAGCAACCAGCAACGCAGCAGCGGACGAATTAGAGCGGACAATGGGAGGAATGAAGGAGCAGGCTAATTATTTCGGGCGGGCTTTAATGACATTGGATTTCAGCAAATTCCGATCCAACCTGAAAGCTGCAAATGATGAGGGACGCCGGTACATATCGACATTACAGGACATTGAGGACTTAAAGCTATCACTGGCATTGCAGAAGGATGATATAGAATTACAGATCATCCAGCAACGGACAATTGCGAAGGACAGGCGTAATGATTTGAAGGACAGGGAGGCAGCAGTAGAAGAAATTATTAGACTGGAAGAACAGAAGTTGACAAAGACGTTGGAGGTTTCCCAGCTGGATTTGGATAATTACCTGCAAAATACAGAGTTCAAAACGAAGGCAGATCGGGCGTTGTTGATGGATATGATAAAAAATTCCGGAGATTACATTAATCAGATCAAAAAGGGTGCAGCGTTGGTAAGGAAGATCAACAAGGAAACTCAGACAGAAATGGTTACCCAATATGGTATCCAGATTATTGTAGACACGAAGGCGCGGGAAAAAGCGTTCGCCTCGCTGAATGAAGAACAGAAAAAGCAGGTATTGTATTATAAGACTGATGCAAAACTGTTAGGCAAACAACGTGAAGAGATTACAAAACTCGCACAGGTGAACAATGCAGCTACCAGGGAAATGGCAGAGGGGAAGGAATCGTTGGTAAGATTGCAAAACAGGCTGTATAATGAATTGATCAAAGAGGAGGAGGCAACCGAAAAGGCAGCAACCGCAACCGTAAAGCAGCAGACCACTGTTGAACAATTAACCGGAAGAATATCAGCCTTAAAGAAAGAACTGGAAAACTCATTGCTGGTTACCGGCACCGCTCCTGAAGGTTTGGTAAGGGAATTGATTGGATCTGAGGGTGAACTGGAAAGAGTAAAGAATCAGATGGATGAGATACTGGCTCGATACCAGCAGATCGTCAATATTGACATACCGGAAAGTCCGGAGTGGATGCCGGAAGAGATATTAACACCGGATTCAGCTGGTCCCAAACCGGCTGAGGAATACATCAGCAAAGGTATTAACTGGAGTCGTGAAGACACTTTGGCAGCAACGGAAACGGTAACAGATGCAGCGATGACGATGATCAGGAACGCGGATCAGGCTGCATTTGACAATAAGATGATGTTGCTGGAAAAAGAAAAAGAGGCGAAGTTAAGCAATACCAAGCTAACCGAAAAGCAGCGGGCGAAGATCGAAGAGGACTACCGAAAGAAGGAAGCCAAGTTGAAGGAACAGCAATTCAGAAAACAGAAGGCAGCGGACATCATCCAGTCGATAATAAATACCGCGCTGGGAGTTACAAAAGCATCTCCAAATGTTGCACAGATGATTTTAGCCGGCATAGCTGGAGCAGCCCAGACCGCGATCATTGCAGCCCAGCCGATCCCGAAATTCGACAAAGGAACCATGAGAACTCCGTCGGTCTTCATCGCCGGTGAAAACCGTCCGGAATGGATGATCAGCCCATCCGGAGCGGTGAGCCTGGTAACAAGACCGACTATGTTTAAGAATATGGCAGGGGCAACTGTAATAGGTGGGGAGGAGACCGAACGAATGATGAAGGCTGGCATTGCTCCGACCAGCGACATGCGACCGGACATAAGGGCGATGAAATCAGAGATCGTCCGCGCGATAAGGGATAAGAGGGAGCTCCACATTACCGGCAGCGGGTCAAGGATAACTGAAAGGGCAGGAAACTACTACAAAGAATATTACAACCGACAGGTACAATGGGCAGGCAGGAAGAACTGATAGCAGCGAACGCGGCGACGATGCCGAAACGATACCGGTTTACGCTGAGTAATCCGGCATTTGGCACGCTGGTATTGCGTTATGCACCGGACGGATGGAAGGATGATGAGTATAGTTTCACCCGAAACATGCGGTATTTCGGAGTGTTCAGGAAGTTCGCGCAAAAGGAATTGAAGTTCATCAAGGATGGGCGGGACTACCTGAAAGACTGTTACGAGGCGTTCGGAGTCAATGCTCCGGTGACTATCAAGGTTGAATACCTCTACAATACCGGCGTATGGGTAACCAGGTTTGAGGGTACTATCGACTATTCGACCTATAAGATCAACGATATATCCTGTGATGTTCAGGTCAAGGATGGAGGGTTTACGGATTTGCTTCTGTCCCGCGCTGCCACACCGGTAAACATCCTGGAATACCGATCGATTGACGGGGATGCTATCACACCGGCGGAGTTGAAATCGGTGATAATCCCTGATGTGTATATCGGGAAGAATGGGTATTTATCATGGTCCTCTGGTATGTTTTTCAGGTTTTCTGATTCGCATGTGGTGCCTATAATGATTAGATGGGGAGAGTTCACAGAACTGCAAAATCCAGATTATGAAAACAATAAGATTGATGATATTGATGGATGCTTTTTTGCTAATGCTATTACAGATTATGATAATACAGAAATAGTAATATCTTTGAGAGTTCAAAATGTCACAGATATTTTAGGCTTTACAGTGACATTAAAACAATATGATGGTAATGATTGGGTAGTAGTAGATTCTGGACAGTTTGAATATGATTATTATATATACTGGAAATATACTTCAGTGGTAAGTGTTAATATAGCAGCAGGGGACTACCTCATATTAGAGGTATTAGCCGATAGCGTTTTGTGTCAATTAGACTATATTGCTGCAACAGTATCGATGATTTACGTTGAAACTCAAATCGATTCTGTGACCGTTTCGGCGGTTGATTACCGCGAGGCATGGCGGGCGGTGGTGGCTAAGTTGACCGGACAGAACAATGCGATTTCATCCAGCATCTTCAACGATATTCACCTGGGGGTGATCCTATCGACACGCTACATCCGACAGATCGAAGGGACTAATCCAGGAATTGCCTTCACGCTGGAAGACCTGTTCAATTCGCTGTCGATTTTCAACATCGGAATAGGTGTTAATAATGGAGTGCTGGAAATCGAACGGATGTCATATTTTTTCAATCCTTATGTTATCATCGACCTTTCAGACCGGATAAATGAATCCCTTATTGAAAAAGCTGTTATCCCTGAACTCTATGCCAACAGGTTAAAGTTCGGATTCAACACCTCGGAATATGGGTATCTCGGCGGTATCTTTGAATTCAACACCGCGTCGGAATGGTCGACTGTGATCAAGCCCATCAATCAGGAATTCGCGATCGTATCACCGTTCCGCGCCGACAGCACCGGTATTTACCAGGCTGTCGAAGAGGCGACGAATCCGGATAATGAAGTGGATCAGGAAAGCGATGCAGACCTGTTCCTGTTGGATGTCCAGACCGATGAGGTGGAGGACTACAAAGCAAAAACTGATGAGGAATTCGATTTCATTTCGGGATCATTAAAAACCAACGACCTGTTTAACCTGGACTATACACCGGCGCGGATACTTCGCCGGTGGGGAAGCTACATCCGTGCAATCCTGCATCAAAACCTTACATCGTTTCTCCGCTGGCAAAAAAGCGACAAGAACAGCACGCTTGAATCACAGAAGACCGGCGAGGGTGTGATCGTCGAAAACTCCGATATAAGGGTCGATGAGCTGGAAGTTAACCGCTGGATCCCGGAAGCCTATACCGTCCAGGTACCTTTAAAGGAAACCGACCTTCAGGCTATCGAAGCGAATCCATACGGGATCATCAAGCTGTCGGATACTAAGTATGGCTGGATACTGGATTATAAGAGCAAAAATGAAAACCGAACGAGTGACCTCCGACTATTGCGGGTCAACCTGAAAGCGGTCACACCGATACCATATAAGGAACTTGGTTTCGGAAAACTTTACAACTGGCACGCTGTCAGTGATATAGCTATCATAGTCAATAGTACCGGGTTAACTCCTTTTGATTGGCGAGTGGCAACGAAGGATGATTTTGATGAGTTGATAGAGTTCTGTGGTGGCAGCTCGGTTGCCGGTGGGATGTTGAAGGAAACCGGATTTAAACGCTGGCTGTCGCCGAACACAGGGGCGGTTGATACTTATGGGTTTAGGGCAGTGGGTGGTGGACAGCGTAATGGGGCAGATGGTTCGTTTTCGGAAATGAAAATAACCGGATATATATGGAGTAACGAATTATCAAACATACCAGGGGAATATTGGTTATTAGCGGTATATAGCGACAATGCAACGGGGGATAATCCTACATTAATCCCAGAAACAGGCTCAGCTGTCCGCCTATGCCGAAACTCCAAACTCCACACCGGAGCGCGCCGGACATATACCGGCAACGATGGAAGGGTCTATAATACGATAGTAATCAATGGCATCGAATGGACTATTGAAAACCTGAAAGAAACGCTCTACAAATACAACAAGTTTTCAATGCAGTTGAATGGCGAGCTACCTTCTGCCGGTAATATCACTTGGGTGGTAATGTGTACTGGATATCCAACTGCATACATTACTATTGCGATTAATGGCGGGACTACAAATGAGGATGTTTATGATGATATCATTGCAAACAGCACCTATCAGGTATTGGCAGCAGCAGACGTTTTCAGGGTTTTATTCGATTCTGATACTGATACTATTTGGTGTTTGTTCAAGTTACCGCCTTTTGTGGATGCAATGATTTCAGGCGGTGACCCTGGAGAAGTATATTTCAATTATCCGGTATCTGTCAGCAACGAAATCCCGGAAGTGCAGGACGGGACCGACTGGAGCAACCTAACGACCGGCGCCTGGTGCCATTACGATAATAACAGCCAACACGAATAGCGATGATAAACGTACCTCTTTGCAATCCGGTAAGATTCCGCCCGCTGATAGGTCAGACGGATGCAAACTTTGACAACACATTCGCCGAGGACTGGAACGGTCAGAAACGACCATTTAGCCAGATCGTAGCGCCGGATGATTGGTTGATACAGGTTGTGAGCGATGTGGACTACTACGACGACGAAGGGCAAAGTTCAGATTTGGTGATCAGGTTAGAATATGCTGATGGTGAGCCGGAGTATCTGCCTGATGTGCCTGTCGTTACGGAATTGCAGGGGTTGTATTACTACAATTACAATATCCGCCCATCATTTACCGGATGTTTCCAGATGATCGTTGAGGTTTTTTCAACCGAAACGGACTATTTCCGTTCGGAGTGGTGCGAGGTACAAACCGGCTACGTCGATCAACTCCGCGAAGATAATCCGGATGTGCGTAAAATCGAATGGTTCAATCAGGAAAACGCGTTCGCTGCTAACTTCGTGGAGTCCGGATTTGTCGGTCTGGCTTATGTCGAAGCTAAGATGTACCTGCAATCACCGGCGGGTGATGTGCTGGTCTTTGACAATCAGGGGGACGAGGTTAAGTTAAAGGAAGTCTTCCAGCGGGTCTTCCAGTTCTCCGCTGAGTTGCCGGACTATCTCTGTGAGACACTGGCATTGGCAATGGCTCATGATCGGTTTTTTATCAACGACGTGGAATTTATCAGCAATAAAAAACCTGCATTCACCCAGCTTTCCGGACGGTCTAATATGTACCGAATTGATGCGGAATTGAAACAGGTAACAGCGATCGGATTGAACACGCATGATGCCGGATTTGACTGTGACGCCTTAACAACTGAAAAAATTATGAACATAACAGAAACAGGGTCAACGACTGATTTCACCGTTGAGGCTCCGGCAGGTTATCTGCTACACGTGATAACGGTTACATGGATTTCCGGTACCGGATCGGATGTCTATTGCGGGACGACAGAAGGCGGGACGGATATAATGACCAGCCAGACGATGAACAGTGGAAATCCGCTATACACGGAGGTGACTCATCTGGATATTGCCTCGGCGACTACTTTATTTTTCAGCGTTGATGGTACCGCTACGGTTGACGTTAATTTCCAATTCATAAAATCTGCGGAGGATTAAAAAATGTGGGTATCAAATGGAACAATCTTTTGTAACTTTGGCACATGGGATGTGACATACTTTCAAACATTTATAATTAACTACCTATGGCACATTTGACAAATCTCGAGGCGGTTAACGCTCTATGCGTTTCCAGTGGTGGCTCCGGCGGTCACCTGTCAATGTTGCCGGCGTTGAATGAACTGTGCGCATTACAGGGAGTGACAGCCGGACATTTGGAAAACCTTTCGGCTCTGAATGCCATTGACACCGGATTAGGTGGGGATGGTGATCATCTTACTAATCTGGATGCGCTGAATAGTATCAGTCTATTGATCGGTGGTACTGGTGGCTATACATCTGTTTTGCCAGCATGGCAGGAGATTGAGAGTATAGGGTTTGATCAGCCATACGATCCCGAAGGTGATCCCGACTTTTTCGCTCACCTGCAAGGTTTGATAGGAAGCGAGAATCCTGCCGATCCTGATTATGGAGTTTACTACATGGAGGACATTGTAGGAACGAATAACTGCAAACTTGTAAATTCGCTGTGTAATACTTTTGCATTTGTCAATGGGAGCGGCGGGGATAGTTATGTACAGTTCCAAAGTAGAGCGTCAACCATCAATCTCAGCAGTACGGTTGTGACGACATACAAGTTGAAAATGAAATTAGATAATCTGACACAAGCTGTCGACGCAACACACCTGAATAAAGTCATAAGCAATGGCGGAACGACCAATTTTGGTAAGGGCTTTTTTGTATTTCACGATTACGTTGATAGTACGTGCATTTTCAAAGTTCAGATCAGCAACGGTACAAGATATATGCAGAAATCATTTACAACAGCCTTAGATACCGACTGGCATTTATATGAGTTTTCGTGGAATCCAACAACGATGATTTTTACAATTACAATTGATGGCGAAGCAGAATCCGTTGCTTGGACAGCACCATTTACAACTGACAGCAATAGGCTTTATGAACATACGAGTCAGTTTCTGCTGGGTAATAACAATGGATGCGGGTATTTTACCTGTGCTTATTTTGACGTTTACCGTGACGGATCACGTGTGTTTAATGTGCCTTTCCAGGTTAATTCAAGTATAGCCAATCAAGTATATGACAGAATCGCGGGGGGTTATTATGATATTCGTAAAACCACATTAGCCTATCAGGATGTATTTCCCGGAAATGTGCTGAATGGCTATGACCTGTATACCTATTTAACTGTGACATATTACGTTCCGTTGCTTACAACCGGAGAAAGCATATCATCGGTTAATTTGTCTGGCTACGCAAAAATAGCAACATACCCAGCGGGCGATTACCTGAATAATTGCGAAACGGATGTTGAAATCAACGGAACGGACTACACCTATACGGAACTGACTTCGTACCCATTTAGCAAAAACTTCAGCAAGTTCACCGCACTGAAGATTACCGACATCATTGCACACACAGCGACAGCAACACCGGCGACACGTGAAAAAATATTTGAATATCTGGGATTTACAATATTTAATATGTCCGGTTTTATTGGGGATAGTATCATGGCAGGAATCGCTGCCGACTATGATCTGCTTGCAGCAGGTTATGATGATTCTATCACGGCAGAAAAGGTATGGGAAATTAAGTTACAGCAATGGCAAGACGTGACAATATATAACTCTAAGCAACCCATACTGCAAACAGCAGTTATGACAGGAACGATCACCTCAAACACTTCATCTGCAACGGTTACAGGATCAGGGACAGCGTTTTTAACGGATTTGCAGGTTGGTAATTTAGTAATGAAGAACGACGCCGGTATTACTGTAATTGGAAGGGTACAAAGCATTGAAAGTAATACAAGCCTGACTCTGATGGCTAACGCTGTAAGCACCAATGCAGGCATCGCTTGGCGCAAAGACACTTATCCGAGATCGTTTTGTCCTTTATTGGGTATGGCTAAAAACAGAAATAATGGTCGAAATGCCGAGTACGCTGTTGGCGGTACTTTATTATCCGGTAATTGGCTGACAACTGAAAACTTAAACGTACTTTGGAAATCAAACATGTTGGCAGCGTTCAGAGCTGCAATGGAGTTGGACTTCTATCCACATTGGACAGGAATGTATGTTTGCTTAGGAACGAATGATGCAGAAACAGAGGCGAAACGTGATGCCATTGCTACTAATGCAGCAGCCTTAATAAATGATTTAAGGACATTTTCGGGAGAGGATATGCCGTTTCATTGGCTATTGCCAAGATCTAATGATGCGGACAGGATTATCGTTCGGAATTTACTGCTTGCCATGACAACTGACGACCTGTATTTCTACGAAAGCGACGACCTAACATACGCCGACAGCGTTCATCCTGATCATGCAGGCACTATCGCAATCGGTGAAATGTTTTACCTTGAAAACTTCCTATAATGCGCCTCCCGATCATATTCCTAATCCTGCTCACCTGTCCCACAATGGGACAGAATGTGCCTTATGCAGAGATCGATCTGTGTCAGGGTAACAACTACACCGGGAGTAAAGGTTTTACGATTATGTATGAGTTTACTCCCGAAAAACAAGGATGGATAAAACACATGGAATATCTGGTCAATGCTTACCCTATGCGAGAAT
>Ga0209835_1000707_pt1 | contig 20695 bp, 14 predicted proteins | sample LakKivwa52mmetaG_FD_184138 | JGI IMG/M metagenome (GOLD analysis project Ga0209835, IMG submission 184138) | Anoxic lake water microbial communities from Lake Kivu, Rwanda to study Microbial Dark Matter (Phase II) - Lake Kivu water 52m metaG... | ecosystem: Environmental > Aquatic > Freshwater >...
CAAAAGAGAGTCCTTTCTGGATTTACTGGCCAATAACCTTATCCTCGAAACTCCCGATCCTGTCCTGAACCGGATGTTTGATTTCGCCAAAATCCGGGCTGCCGAAAGTATTTATCAAACCAAAGGAGGCCCAATGCACGGCCCCGGCGGGTTGCGCTACTATGCCGCCATATGGGCCAATGACCAGGCCGAGTACATCAATCCATTTTTCCCATATCTGGGGTATGATTACGGTAACGAATCGGCGCTGAATGCCTTCCGCCATTTTGCCCGTTTCATGAACCCCGATTACAAACCGATACCAAGTTCCATCATTGCCGAAGGGATTGACATCTGGCATGGCGCCGGCGACCGCGGCGATGGCGCAATGATAGCTTATGGCGCTGCCCGGTTTACGCTTTCCCGGGGTGATCGAAAAATCGCTGAAGAACTCTGGCCACTTATCGTATGGACGCTCGAATTCAACCGGCGTAAACTCAACCCACAGGGAGTCGTAAGCTCTGATTCTGATGAACTCGAAGGACGTTTTCCGGCTGGCAGCGCAAACCTGACCACTTCAGCGCTTTATTATGATGCGCTGATTTCGGCGGCATTTTTAGCCGAAGATTTAGGCAAAAGCCGGAAACAAATCTCCGAATACCAAAAGCAGGCTGAAACCCTGAAAAAGAACATCGAAAAATATTTTGGCGCTAATGTTATGGGATACGACACGTATCGCTATTATGATGGAAATGAGACGTTAAGAGCATGGATTTGCATTCCGTTAACTGTGGATATCTTCGACCGCAAACAGGGAACAATTGACGCTCTTTTCTCACCGGATCTGTGGACAGATGACGGATTGGCCTCTGTTTCGGGGGATAAAACCTTTTGGGACCGAGCGACGCTTTATGGGTTGAGGGGAGTTTTTGCAGCAGGCGACACCGAAAGAGGGTTGAAATTCCTGCAATACTATTCTAACCGCCGGCTGCTGGGGAATCATGTGCCGTATGCCGTGGAGGCTTTTCCCGAAGGAAACCAGCGCCATCTCTCAGCCGAAAGTGGCTTGTATAGTCGGATTTTTACCGAAGGCTTGATTGGTATCAGGCCGGTTTCGATGAATGGGTTTACGCTGACTCCACAATTACCTGATGATTGGAACGAGATGAAATTAAGGAATGTGCATGGTTTTCAGCAAATGTTTGATGTTGAAGTCAATCGTGAAGGCAACAAAATAAGGGTTAAAGTGATCAGTTCAGGAAGGACAATTGTCAGCAAAATCATTACTAATGGCCAAAGTATAACTGTCCGTTTCAAATAGCTGAAAACATGAAAAGTGAAATCATCATTTACCAGACTGATGAGCAATCCACCAGACTTGAGGTTCGGCTGGAGGAAGAAACGGTTTGGCTGACCCAGGCGCAAATGATCGAACTATTCGCCTCAACCAAACAGAATATCAGCCTGCACATCAATAATGTTTTTAAAGAAGGCGAGTTGAACGAGATTTCAGTTGTCAAGTATTCCTTGACAACTGCCACCGATGGTAAGAAGTACCGGACAAAATTATACAATCTGGACGTAATTATTTCAGTTGGGTATAGGGTTAAGTCCCATCGTGGAACCCAATTCCGTATTTGGGCAAATAAAGTGCTGAAAGAATACCTCTTGAAGGGCTATGCCATTAACCAGCGTTTTGAGCGGATCGAAAATGATGTCCACTATTTAAAGGATAAAGTACAGGAATTTGACCTGCAAATCAAAACCAGCCTGCCGCCAAACGAGGGAATATTTTTCGACGGACAGGTGTTTGATGCTTACCTGTTTGCCTCGGATTTGATAAAATCCGCCCGGGAATCCATTGTACTGATTGACAATTACCTGGACGAGAGCGTTTTGTCACTACTATCGAAAAGAAATGAGGGTGTAACTGCCACCATTTACACTTCAAGGCTGAACCGCCAATTTGAGCTGGATTTGAAAAAACACAATGAGCAATATCCCGCCATAAACGTTGAAACATTTACCAAATCCCATGACCGCTTTCTGATCATTGACCGGAAAACGGTTTACCATATTGGCGCTTCGCTGAAAGATCTGGGCAAACGGTGGTTTGCATTTTCTAAAATTGATATAAATCCATCGGATTTGCTCACAAGGTTGAAAAATTAATCAAACACAATTAGCTATGAATCATCAACTTAAATTATTTTCGATTGCAATTATCTTTCTGCTTGGAATTCCGGTGGCAGGACAACAAAAAATTGACCCAAAAGATATCCGTGATAAAATGCAGTGGTTTGCTGAAGCTAAACTGGGCATCTTTATTCATGCCGGGATTTATTCGGTGAATGGCATCAGCGAGTCATGGAGTTTTCACAACAAGCACATCAGCCACTCCGACTACATGAAGCAGTTAGACGGATTTACCCTGAAAAATTACAACCCTGCTTCCTGGGCTGATCTGATAAAGGAAAGCGGCGCCAGGTACGCCGTTATTACTACTAAACATCATGACGGCGTTGCCATGTACGACACGCGGATGAATGAGCTGAGCTCTGTGAAAGCAACTCCGGCAGCCCGGAACATGATCAGTCCGCTATTTGATGAACTGCGCAAGCGGGATTTAAAATGCGGCGCCTACTTTTCGCTGATTGACTGGACACATCCTGATTATCCGGGTTTTCTGAGAGACAGCGCAAAGTACAGGGTTGAAGATGATTATGCAAGATGGTACCGTTTCCGTGATTTTTTCCAGGGGCAAATTGGCGAAATCCTCACCGACCTGAATCCCGACCTCTGGTGGTTCGATGGTGACTGGGAACACAGCGCCGAACGTTGGGAAGCCGAAAAGATCAGTCATACGATCCTGAAACACAACCCTTCAGCCATCATCAACGGGCGCTTACAGGGTTATGGAGACTATGCCACTCCGGAGCAAAACTTCCCGGTGAGCCGGCCAAAGTACAGCTGGTGGGAACTTTGCATGACCATCAACGATAGCTGGGGTTTCCAGATTGATGATAAAAACTGGAAAACACCCTACGAAGTCATCACTATCTTTGCTGACGTTGTTTCGAATGGCGGAAACCTGCTGCTCGACATTGGCCCAAAAGAGGATGGCACAATCCCGGCTGAGCAGGTGAATGTGCTTAAGGAGCTGGGCTCATGGAACAAAAAGCATGGTAAAGCAATTTTTGGCACTCTGCCAGGGCTTCCTCAAGGTCATTTTTATGGACCGACCACACTGTCAAAAGACAGTACAAGCATTTACCTTTTCCTGTCCGGAAACCCGCAGAATCAGATAGTCATCAGAGGATTATTCGACAATATCGAAAATATTTCGGTGGTTGGGTCAGATTCTCCATTAAACTGGAAAATCGTAGGCAAAATTTCCTGGAGTCCGGTTCCGGGGCTGGTATTTATTGAGGTTCCTAAAGATCAGATGGATCGCTACATGACCGTGATAGAAGTCAAACTGAAAGGTCCGGTGAAATTATACAGCGGTGAAGGGGGATTGAGTTTATAGGATTGGCCGTGCGCAATAAAAAAACCTCACAAACCAACGCGACCTGTGAGGTTTTCAGGATTTCAGAAGCGATCGTAACTATTTTACAATCATCTTCCGCGAAACTTTTTCATTACCTGCTGTAATTGAATAGAAGTAGATACCCTGGGTAAGCGTGGAAGCATTAAAATTAAATGAATGGCTTCCTGCCTGCATCTCTTTGGTAGGAATTTCAAATACCTTCTGGCCGGTGATATTGAGAATTTCCAATCCTACCGGCAAAGTTTCCGAAATTTCAAACGTGATCTCGGTTGCTCCAGCGGCTGGGTTGGGAAAATTCTGATTAACAGAGAGTATTGCTGGTTTTGGTTTTACTTCATCCATACCTATCAGGAATTCAAGCTTGTTATGAATAATACGATTCACTACAGGATCGTGGCTTGCATCAAATGCAAAGATTCCGGGTATGTTGTCAGCATTATAAATCAGGTGAAAAGTGCCGCTTTGATCTGTCTGATCAGCCAAAACCGGGTAAATGCACTCATCGTAAAGATGGAAGATGTTATCAGCCTGCAAATCACGGAAAGGTCCCCAAGTTTGGCCATAATCATAAGAGATTCTCATCCACAGATGTTTGTAGTTCAATGTTCCGTCGGCTGTTACAAAAGTCTCGGTAACAGAGGAATAAACCAGCGCGATCATACTTCCGTTGATGGCAATGGTTGGCATACAGGATATTCCGAGCGACCGGTATGTATTAAACGGTGTTTCAGCAGTACCTTCAAAATCAAAAACAAAACCGGAGTTATTAACGTCCTGTGTCCAGCCTATCAGCATACCCAGGCCTTCGAGATACTCGGGCATCATAGTGTGGTGTGGGTTATCGGCTTCGGGGATTTGACTCATGCTTTCGTTCCAGTAGCCAATCCCGTCGGTAAAAGGCCAGTAGCTGTATGAACCCGGATCGGGAGGAGCTGCAGCAAGGCGTGCCACACGGCCAACTCCCCACACTACATGCACCATACCATTGTTATCAATAGCCATGTTGGAAGAGTTGTCACACGAATAAAGCGTATCAGGCATCAATGTAGTATTGAAATCAAAGAAGGGATAAGGATGCTCCCAGATGATCGTCTTTTCCCAGGTTTCGCCATTATCCATTGATTTCATAATGAACATATCCTTCCATGCGCTGCCGTGCAGCATAACCACCATGTCTCCTTTTGAAGCCACAGCATAAGTATCGGAGCTGAAATTGAGGTAGTAGTCAGAGCCAAGACCTTCGAGCAATTCGCCTTGTTTATCCCAGGTAAGTCCGGCATCCGACGAGCGGTAGTATAACAATGCGCCATCCTGGCCCAGGTAAGGTGTTCCACCGTTTCCGGCTGGTGCTGTCATTGCGAAAACATGAATGTAGTTGTTGTTGGCGCCACTTGAAACGGCTCTTGGCCATAACAAACCTGAAGCTCCGGCAGGCGCCGCAGGAAAATCGTATTGCGTCCAGGCGCCGGTTCCTTTGGTGGTTCTGTGATTTACTTTCATGGCAGCAGTTCCGGAAACGTGAGCAATCACAATTTCGCCGCTTGGACCCGCTTTGGCTATGGCAGGCCAGCCGGTTCTCACAGTTTCGATGCGCGCAGTTGGTTTTGGCCCCCATGAAATGTTGAAGAAGTTATATCCGGTTCCCCGGTCAGGAAAAGCGTTGTTGGTGGGGTTTTCGACTCCGCGGGTACAAACCGCCGCCCCAGTGTTGTCGTCCCAAATAATAAAACGATTTGCAAGGCTGGCATTCGACTGCATATCAAATACCGTTAAGATGATCTCGGTCTCTGTTCCCCAGTTGGCATTTTTCAGCACACCCGGTTGGGTGAAATTGGTGTTGACCATTGGGATTCGAGGTTCAGCAGACTCGTGGATAGAGCGTGTGAGCGACATCTGGGTTCGCTCTTTGTCGGCGGGGATTCTTTTCTGCGAAAAACCTGCGGAAAGCACCGCCATCAGGATCAATGATAAAAGTAAATGTTTCATAGTTTTGATTTGGTGATAAATAATTGCAAGCGAAAATACAAAAAAAGAAATTATTAAAAGCAAAAAGGCCTCTTTTCAGGGAGGCCTTTTGCAATAGAGTCTTTTGTATGATTACTTCACAATCATTTTATGGGTTACTTTTTCTGCACCGGTTGAAACAGTATAGAAGTAAACGCCTGATGTGAGCGAGGATGCATCGAAAGTAACGGAATAGGTTCCGGCATTCATTGATCTGGCAGGAATTTCATACACTTTCTGGCCGGTCATATTGAATACTTCAAAGCCAACGGTGGCAGCCTGTCCAAGCTCAACATTAACGCGGGTAACGCCGGTAGTTGGGTTTGGATACGCCTGTGATACGTTCAGGCTTGTTGCTGGTTGAACAGGATCATTGATTCCAACGGTGAAGCTCATGCTATTATGAATAATCCTGTTGATAACCGGATCATGATCTTCGTCAAGATACAGGCCAGGAAGATTATCTGCCATGTAAATCAACTGGAAAGCACCGGCTCCGTTTGGATCAGCAGCCATCACAGGGTAGATACACTCATCATAGAGATGGAAGATATTATCAGCCTGCAGATTTTTAAAGGGTCCCCATGTCTGACCTTTGTCATAGGAATAGCGTGTCCAGATATGTCTGTAGTTTTGAGTACCATCGGCAGTAACAAACGTTTCGGTTACTGATGAATAGGCAATCATTATCATATTACCATTAATGGCAATAGTTGGCATAGTTGAGATACCTAATGAACGGTAGGTAGCAAACTGAGGATCTCCGGTACCTTCGTAATCAAAAATGAAACCGCTGTTGTTAACATCCTGTGTCCAGCCAGCCAGCATTCCAAGTTCTTCGAGGTATTCCGGCATCATGGTTTTGTGAGGATTGTCATTATCAGGAATTTGGCCCATGCTTTCGTTCCAGTAACCGATACCATCAGTGTAAGGCCAATAGCTGTAAGAACCCGGATCCGGGGGAGCAGCAGCCAAACGGGCAACACGTCCGATTCCAAATACAACATGAATCATTCCATCGTCGTCAATGGCAAGACTGGCTGACTGATCAACTGCATACAGCGTGTCGTTCATCAAAGTGGTCTGAACATCAAAGAAAGGGTAAGGATGTTCCCAAATCATTATTTTTTCCCAGTTTTCACCGTTGTCAGTTGATTTGAGCACGAATAAATCTCTCCAGGAACTTGATTGCAGCAAAGCTACAGTATTTCCTTTGGAGGCCATAGTATAGTCATCAGCACGAATGTAAAGATAATTGTCAGCGCCGGTACCGTCAATTTGCTCGTGCTGGATATCCCAGGTAACGCCACCATCGGACGAACGATTGTAAAGAAGACAGCCATCCTGACCAAGCCATACTACACCGCCGTTTCCAGTTGGTGCAGTTAAACCAAAAAGATGCATATATTCATTATTTGGGCCAGAGGTCGCCATACGTGGCCACAGGTACTGCGGAGTTGCAGTTCCGGCTGGGCCGTAATATTCAGACTGTGTCCATGCGCCGGTTCCTTTAGTTTCCCTTTTGGAGATTATCAGAGGTGCTGTACCAGAGCGGTGTGCAACGATAATCTCGCCAGCGGAACCCCATTTAGCGATAGAAGGCCAGCCAGTTCTGATAGTTTCAACTCTTGTTGTGGGCTTTGGCGCCCAGGCTGATCCGTTGAAATAGTTGTAACCTGTTCCCCTGTCAGGGAAAGCGAAACCTGTTGGATTCTCGACGCCACGCATGCAAACAGCTGCCATGGTACCGTCGTTCCAAACCACGAACCTATTGGAGAGTGTAGTATTGGATTGAAGATCGTAAATGGTTTCGATGATTTCGGTTTCATCGCCCAGCAGCCTGGCTTCCTTCATCAAACCAGGTTGTGTGTAGGTAACATTTAACATTGGTGGTTCCGGGTCGGTTGGCATTTCATAAACCCTTGTTACCGACATCTTTGTGAGCTCCTTGGAAACTGGAGTCCGGCTTTGCGAATACCCCAAGCTCACCATACAAACTGCGAGAACGATTAGTAGTACTTTCTTCATAGTTTTAGTGTTTTTGATGGATTAATAATTTTAAATAACGATTGCAAAAATATAAATATCAGGCGAATTCATGCGATTTTAATGCCAAAAAATTATCGTTTATCGGTTAATTATGGTTTTTTTTCAAATTCAGAGACAAAAAAAGAGACCCCTAGTTAGGAAGTCTCTTTTCAATTGTATGGAAAATCTGCTTACCTGACAATCATTTTGCGGGTTACTTTTTCACTACCAGTGTTAACTGAGTAGAAATAAACACCCGAGGTCAACGAAGCAGCATCAAAGGTGATTACATTTGCGCCTGCAGTCATTGTCCTTGCAGGGATGTCAAAAACCTTCTGGCCGGTTATGTTGAAAATTTCAAACGATACTGTTGAAGTCTGTTCGAGTTCAACAGTAAGCTGTGTTGTGCCCGTTGTGGGGTTGGGATAGGTTTGAGAAACGTTAACGCCAGAAACTGGTTTTACCGGTTCTTCCACACCAACTGTGAAATTCATTGCATTGTGGATAATCCTGTTGATTACCGGATCGTGGTCGTCATCAAGGTAAAGTCCCGGAAGGTTATCAGCCATATAAATCAGGTGGAATGCTCCATTTGCTGTAACATCTTCAGCAAGGTTCGGGTAAATACATTCATCGTACAGATGGAAAATATTATCGCCCTGCAGATCGCGGAAAGCGCCCCAGGTTTGACCTTTATCGTAGGAGAAGCGAGCCCAGATATGCCTGTAATTTAAAGTTCCATCCGCAGTAACAAAAGTTTCGGTTACAGATGAAAAGGCAATGGCTATCATGCTTCCATTGACTGCAATGGTTGGGTAAGTCGAAATTCCCAAAGCACGGTAGGAATTGAACGGTGTTGCTGCAGTGCCTTCATAGTCAAAAATAAATCCAGAATTGTTGACATCCTGTGTCCAGCCGGCAAGCATTCCAAGTTCTTCGAGGTACTCCGGCATCATTGTTTTGTGAGGATTATCATTTTCGGGAATTTGTCCCATACTTTCGTTCCAGTAGCCAATTCCGTCGGTGTAAGGCCAGTAGTTGTAAGAACCCGGATCGGGTGGAGCAGCTGCAAGGCGGGCAACGCGACCAACGCCCCAAACTACGTGAACCATACCATTGTCATCAATGGCGAGGTTGGCTGAGTTGTCAACTGCATAGAGTGTGTCAGGCATCAGCGTGGTATTGAAATCGAAGAATGGGTAAGGATGTTCCCAAACCATGATTTTCTGCCAGGTACTACCGTTATCTGATGATTTCATTACAAAAAGATCTTTCCATGCGCTTACAGAAAGCATAGCGACGGTGTTTCCTTTTGAAGCAACTACATAATCGTCAGCGCTGAATTCTGTGTAAAAATCTGAGCCCATACCATCAAGGAGGTCATGCTGGATGTCCCAGGTTGCGCCGCCATCCATTGATCTGCTGTAAAGCAATGCGCCATCCTGACCCATGTAGGGAGTTCCGCCGTTGGCAGTTGGAGCAGTGAGGGCAAATAAATGGAAGTACTCGTTATTTGGGCCTGAGGTTGTCATGCGAGGCCATAGATACTGCGGCGATGAAGTGCCATTTGGACCATAGAATAACTGCTCCGTCCAGGCGCCGGTTCCTTTGGTTTCTCTTTTAGAAATCACAAGCGGGGCTGTTCCGGATCTGTGTGCTACAACGATTTCGCCGTTGGGACCCCATTGTGCAATTGACGGCCATCCGGTACGGAGGGTTTCAATTCTGGCGGTAGGTTTTGGTCCCCATGAAGAACCATTGAAATAATTGTAACCTGTACCCCTGTCAGGGAAAGCAAACCCGGTTGGGTTTTCTACTCCGCGAGTGCAAACTGCTGCCATGGTGCCATCACCAAAAACAACGAAACGGCTGCTTAAAGCTGCATTGGTTTGAAGATCATAAATTGTTTCCATGATCTCGGTTTCATCACCGAGCAATTTTGCGTCCTTCATCACGCCAGGCGATGAGTAGGTACTATTCACCATCGGTGGCTCAGGATCAACCACAGCGTTGTAAGCCCTGGTAACGCTTTTCTGCGTTAACTCTTTGGAAACTGGAACACGTTGCTGCGAAAAGCCAGCAACCACAATGCAAACTGCACTTAAAATTAATAATGCTTTTTTCATAGAAAGTTTTTGTTAGTAAAGATAAATGAAAAATTGAGTTGCAAAATTAGAACATTTAGTTTGAGCGTGATTTTGAATTATCCGGTGATAATAAAAAAAAGACCCCCTTGATCCGGGGGTCTTCTTTCCAGATCGTTTTAACCTATTTGACAATCATCTTCCTGGTTTGGGTTTCTGTTCCATTGTTCACAGAATAGAAATAAACTCCTGATGTCAGATTGGATACGTCAAGGCGGATATTGTGAGTGCCAGCCTGATAACTCTTAGTTGGAACTTCCAGCACCCTTTGGCCTGTCATGTTCAGAACTTCAACACTTACGGCAGCGGGTTTGCTGATTTCGAGTGTGAAGTTGGTGATATTTGCTGCAGGATTTGGATAGTTCTGCGAAACCGATAAACTTGATTTTGCCAGATTTGGTTGGTCATTTAGCCCCAGCGTGAAGTCCATCTTATTGTGAATGATACGGTTGATAACCGGCTCGTGCTCGTCGTCGAGATAGAGACCAGGGAGGTTATCGGCATTGTAAACCAACTGGAAAACTCCGTCAGCGGTTGTATTCTGTGCAAGCATCGGCCAGATTGATTCATCGTAAAGGTGGAAAATATTATCGGCCTGAATATCTTTAAATGGGCCCCAGGTTTGGCCTTTGTCGTAGGAGAATCGTGCCCAGAGTCGTTTGTAATTCAGTACACCATCAGCAGTCAGGAAGGTCTCTGTAACAGAAGAATATACAAGGGCGATCATATTTCCATTCACTGCAATAGTTGGCATAGAGGAAATACCCAGCGAGCGGTAAACTGCGAAAGGTGTATCGCCTGAGCCTTCATAATCAAAAACAAAACCGCTGTTGTTGACATCCTGAGTCCAACCAATCAGCATACCCATTGTTTCGAGGTACTCGGGCATCATTGTTTTGTGAGGGTTATCATTTTCCGGGATTTGTCCCATGCTTTCGTTCCAGTATCCGATACCGTCAGTAAATGGCCAGTAGCTGTATGAACCCGGCTCTGGTGGTGCTGCAGCAAGGCGGGCTACGCGGCCAATTCCCCATGAAACATGCACCATTCCATCTTCATCAATGGCAAGACTGGCTGAGTTATCCACTGCATAGAGGGTATCGTTCATCAAGGTTGTGTTGAAATCAAAAAACGGGTAAGGATGTTCCCAGATCATGATTTTTTCCCAGGTAATTCCGTGGTCAACGGTTTTCATCAGAAACATATCGTTCCACGCGTTGGCAACGAGCAGCACAACTACGTTGTTCTTTGATGCCAGAAAGTACGAATCTGCTCTGATCGAATTGTAAAAATCTATTCCCATTCCGGGAAGAATTTCATTGTGCGGGAACCAGGTGTTTCCGCCATCCTCTGAGCGGGAATAAACCAGCGCCAGTTCCTGACCCATGTAAGCATTGAAAGAGTTGTGGAATATGTGGATAATCTCATTGTTATCGCCGCTGGTAGCAATCCTTGGCCATGATGGCTCAAAAGATCCGCCCGGGCCATTTACGTTCGATCCGATCCATTCGCCGGTTCCTTTGTTTTCGCGTTTGCTAAGGCGCATTGGATAGGGAGCTGATGCAGTGGTATGCGATACCACCATTTCACCGTTAGGTCCCCAGGGAGCAATGCTTGGCCACCCGGTTCTTACTGTACCTTCGATACGGGCAGTAGGTTTTGGACCCCACGATGTTCCGTCAAAATAATTGTATCCGGTTCCGCGGTCGGCAAATGATGCGGCTGTCATACCCCTGGTAACCACGGCAGCCATAGTTCCATCAGGCCATACCCAAAAACGATTGGCAATTCCGGCGTTGGTCTGCAGGTCGTAAACTGTTTCAATGATTTCGGTTTCCAGACCAGCCATTGCATCTTTCAAAACTCCGGGAGTCTGAAAGTTCGGGTTGGTCATCGGAGGAGCTGCCTGATCACGCAGATTCTCGTATTTCAGCTCAACTGACTGGTTAATTTTTTCCTGTGAAACAGGACGCCTTCTCTCCTGGGAAATACCCATGAAAACAATGCTCATTGTGAGAACGAAAAGTAATGTTTTCTTCATGATAATTTGATTTAGATAATTAATTGTACGTACTATTAAATTTGGGCAAAGATATAGATTTTTGAAAAGGGCAAAACTCATTGCTTTTAATTGGCTAATCAAAAACATGCAAATGTACTGCTGACCCTAAAAGTATCGGTCAGTATCTAAGTAAAAGGCAATGGAATTCAAGTTTTCGGGATTAACGACGAAGTAAAAGTCAACATCGGGTTCGATCCGGAATAATGGTTCTCTCATTTCATTTATGATTGCAACTGATTTAGACGCTTATTTTAAAAAACGATCAACAGAGCTAAAAACCTTTCGGTTTACCCGTACCTGACACTTGAAAAAAGAGCGAAATGCGCAGGTTGCATAAAGAGTTTAAAAAGTAATTTTGCCTCGGGGACTTGGATTAGTCCATTTGATTTAGATATCAAAAATTATTGGTCATGAAAATTGCTGTAACCGGCGCCAGCGGACATGTAGGTAATGTTTTGTGCAGAGAGTTAGCAGCACGCGGGCAACAATTTAAGGCTCTTGTGCATATCAACTCTGATGACCTTGAAAATATGGGAGCAGAGGTTGTAAAAGGGGATCTTCTGGATCAGGGTTCTCTTGTAACACTTTTTCGCAATGCAGAAGTAGTGTTTCATCTTGCCGCCAGGATCAGCCTTAATGAACGGAGAAACAAGGAGTTGATGAAGGTGAATGTTGAAGGAACGGCCAATGTTATTGATGCCTGCTTAAAAACGGGGGTCAAAAGGCTGGTCTATTTCAGCAGCATTCATGCGCTCGATCCCTTTCCCTACGATGAAGAACTGAACGAGAAAAGAGGGTACAATCTTCATTCTACCATGAGTTATGAGGCTTCCAAAATTATGGGTGAAAAGCTGGCACTTTCAGCAATAAAACCCGGATTAGAAGTGGTTGTGATTACCCCAACAGCGATTATCGGACCCTGGGATTTTCAACCCTCATTTCTGGGCAGAGCGCTGATTATGATTCACAACAACTCGCTGCCAATGCTTCTGCCTTATGGTTACAATTGGGTGGATGTGCGTGATGTTGTGAACGGAGCGCTCGCTGCCGCCGAAAAAGGCCGTAATGGCGAACGATATATACTCTCCGGGCATTGGCTCAGTCTTGGGGAACTGTCGGCTTTGATCGGAAAGATAACCGGACGAAAAACCACAAAATTTATCGGAAGTCCGGCACTGGCTTACATCGGATTGCCGTTCATCCAGGCTTGGGCATTGCTCAGAAATGAAGCGCCGCTTTATACAAAAAATTCTCTGGAAATCCTCCGCCAATCCAACAATAACATCTCCTGCGCCAAAGCTGTGAGTGAACTTGGCTACGCTCCACGACCTCTTGAAGCAACTATTACAGATACCTTTGACTGGTTTAGAACACATGGATTAATACGCTGACATTATGAGCATTGAAACATTTAATACGATTGTGTTGATCTGGATTGGGATTGCATTGTTCCTTTTCCCGGTTCTGCTCAAAATTCCGGCGCCTTATGGCCGGCATACACGCTACAATTGGGGGCCAATGATCAGCAACCGGCTGGGATGGTTCCTGATGGAATTGCCATCGCTCCTGGTTTTTGGATGGCTTACATTGTCAAAGAGGCCATCAGTACCCGATCTGATTACCTTTTTTGCCTTCCTTTGGATCTTTCATTACACCTACCGCGCCATCATTTTCCCTTTTCTTATCAACACCAGGGGAAAGAAAATGCCGGTAGTCATCATGCTTTTCGCCGTATTCTTCAACCTGATCAACGGTGGTTTAAACGGCTATTGGTTTGGAATTCTATCCCCAGCCTATCCCACAGACTGGGTGACTGACTTTCGGTTTATCGGCGGAGTAATTCTGTTTGTAACCGGTTTCGCAATCCACCGCCACCACGACAGAATTCTTATCAATCTAAGGAAAAACAGTCCGGGTAGTTATCAAATCCCAACCGGCGGACTGTTCCGTTTCATCTCCTGTCCCAATTTTCTTGGCGAAATGATCGAATGGGGTGGCTTTGCCCTGATGACCTGGTGCCTGCCCTCTACCTCATTTTTCATCTGGACTGTGGTGAACCTGCTTCCACGCTCGCTCGACCATCACCGCTGGTACAGGTCGTCTTTTGCGGATTACCCGGCAAAGCGTAAAGCGTTGGTTCCGTTTATTTTATGATTGATATCAGTGCAAACAGGCGGATAACAAAGGAAAATCCGGCAAAGGGTGTATGACAAATAGTTAGTGGTTCGTTTAATCAAAGCCGCTTCAACTTTTTATCCGAAGTTTTGTTTAAAGTTCGAAATGAAGCACCATCTGACGCAAATGGAACATACCTTCAAAAATAACGAATTGAATGCGCTGATCAGCCTGCTGGATGAACCGGATGACGAGGTTTTCGGCAAGGTCAGAGACAGGCTTTTCAGCTATGGGCTTGAGGCGGTGCCGTTGCTCGAAGATGCGTGGGATTCGTCGTTTGAGCAAAATGAAGTTCAAAAAAGAATTGAAGGCATAATCCACGACATACAATTTGATAACGTTTTTCAATCGTTTCGGAAGTGGAAACAATCGCCTGATAAGGATTTGCTCACTGGTTTCCTGCTGGTTGCCAAGTACCATTACCCCGAAATGAAGGACAAAGAAATCATTGATAAGGTAGGTTTGATTATCCAGGATGTCTGGCTCGAGCTGAATCCCAACAGCACCTTGCTCGAGAAAGTCAAAATCCTTAATCACATCATTTTCGACGTTCACAATTTTAAGTCCAATAAATCGGACATCCACGCCCCTTCCAATTCCTACATCAACTTGATGCTCGAAACGAAAAAGGGAAATGCATTGTCGCTCAGCATATTGTATATGATTGTGGCCCAAAGTCTGAAAATTCCGGTTTATGGAGTCAACCTGCCTCAGAACTTCATCATGGCCTGTACCGATCGCCTGATAAACCCTGAGCATAAGATTTCACCCGGCAACATCCAGTTCTACATCAATGCATTCAACGGAGGACTGGTTTTTACCAAGAATGAAATTGATCTTTTCCTGCGTCAGATCGGAGTTGAGTCTGAGGAGAAGTTTTATCTGCCCTGCGATAACATTACCATCATCCGGCGGGTGTTCAACAATCTGATTGTATCTTACGAAAACAGGGGAAAACCGGAAAAGATCGAAGAATTGAAGAGGCTACAGGAAGCTTTGGGTTAGAGATTTTCAAACGACCTTGTCCAATGCATCATTACTCTTTTTCACCGGATCTTTCCACTCTGCATCATCCAGGTTGATCTTAAAAACCTCCGTCATCAGGTATGGAGCTATTTTTCCGATGGGCGTAAATAACAGTGAACCTTCGCGTTTGTCTTTTTTCAGCCACTTTCCATCCGGGTCAAACCAATTGTAAATAGCAATGACCAGACTCAGAATCAGCACACCTTTGAGCACACCAAGCAATAAACCCAATAATTTGTTGGGCAATCCCAGGGCAGCTTTTTCGACGATATTATCCATCAATTTGCCGATGAGTGAGAGTGCGATAACCACAATGATGAATATGATGATAAAGGACAAAATGTAAAGCAGTTCCGGCGACCAGTTAAAGCTGCCGGCAAGCAGCGCAGCCAGATAATCAGCCAGTTTCAGACCCAGATATATCCCTAAAACCAGCGCAGCCAGGGAAGCTATTGATTTTACGAAACCCTTACTGAATCCGGCAATCGCATAAAGCAGCAGAATTGCACCAATGACAAGGTCGAGGTAATTCATTATGATTTCAGTTTACGGGTTAATTTGGAGGCAAAAACAAACTTGTTCAACTCCTCATTTTCAGAGGTCAGGATTTCCTTGTTATCGCCCTCCCACCAGACTTTACCCTGGTTAATGAATACTATCTTTTCGCCGATTTCCACCACCGAGTTCATATCGTGGGTATTGATAACAGTGGTGATGTTGAATTCGTCGGTGATTTCGCTGATGAGATTATCAATCAGATTGGCAGTTTGGGGGTCAAGGCCTGAGTTAGGTTCGTCGCAGAAGAGATATTTAGGGTTGAGTGCGATAGCACGGGCAATGGCAACGCGCTTCACCATTCCTCCGCTCAGCTCCGATGGCATGAGATTATTTGCGCCTTTCAGATTGACCCGGTGAAGGCAAAAGTTAACCCGTTCGATCTGTTTTTGAGGTGAAAGATCACTGAACATTTTGAGCGGGAAGCCCACATTCTCCTGAACATTCATATAATCGAACAATGCGCCTCCCTGGAAAAGCATCCCGATTTCCTGCCTGATGGACTTTTTCTGGCGGAAACTCAATTTGGAAAAATCGCGGTCATTGTAAAGTATCTGACCGCTATCAATCTCATGCAATCCCACCAGGCATTTGATCAAAACCGTTTTTCCTGAACCGCTCTGACCGATAACCAGATTGGTTTTCCCCTGATAAAATCTCACGGATACATCTTTGAGCACCTGCTTGTTGCCAAAAAATTTGTTGATATTTCTTGCTTCGATCATTACAAAAGTAATTGCGTAAGGATCAGGTTAAAAATGATGATGATAATGCTGCTGAATACCACGGCTTTGGTGCTGGCATTTCCTACTTCGAGGGCGCCGCCGCGTGTTTCATAACCATGATACCCTGAAACAGTGGTGATGATAAAAGCAAAAACCGCGGTTTTTATCAGCGCATAAGTAACCGTGTAGGCGTCAAAATAGATCTGCAAGCCCAGGATGTAATCGTTGGAGGTAACCTCGCCGGTGGAAATGCAGGCCAGCCACCCGCCAAACAAGCCAAGACAGATACTGAAAACAATCAGAATCGGGTTGATGATAACTCCGGCAAAAACTTTAGGTTGAATAAGGAAATTGGCAGGGTTGATACCCATAATTTCGAGGGCATCTACCTGCTCGGTCACCTTCATGGTGCCAATCTCGGAGGCAATCCTGGAACCCACCTTTCCGGCAAGCACCAGGCTGATCATGGTTGGCGAAAATTCGAGGATGATGGATTGACGGGTTGTAAAGCCGACCATCGTGAGTGGGATCAGCGGGCTATCAATATTGTAGGCAGTTTGAAGAGCAACCACAGCACCGACAAAAATAGAGATGATAAGGACAATACCGAGAGAGTCCAATCCAAGACGCTGAAATTCAATGAAAATCTGGCGGATGAACACACTGATCCGGTCAGGCTTTACAAAAACATGCCTCATAAGCAAAAGGTACCTTCCCAGATCACCAATCAGTTTCATTCTGACTAAAAATTTTGGCTAAAGTAAGCAAAAATCGCCAAGCGGGGTTTGATTGTCTGACAGACTAATTTCTCCATTCAGTCAAAAGCCATTTTGGGGATGGATTTCAATGTAACAAGGTAGCAGTCAGCAGTCTCACACCCCATTCACCTATTTACCCAATACCCCATTCCATAATAAGATTCAAACTAACAACTTGTTCGTCAGTTTTGTAAGTTAAGCTGTTAATACCCATAATTCCTTCCCTCCCATTTTTCCACAATTACCTGCCACACTTTAACCTCTTTAACTGATGGGGTATTGTAGGTAAAATCCTTACCGGTGTAATGCTGCATGATCACATTAAGCGCATTCACTTTCTCTTCATCCGATTCGATAAACTCCACCCGGCCATGAGCGAGCACGCTTCGGTACTTCATTCCGTAACTGCACGCCACGCCTTCGCTCTGCCACCTTAGCTCATGATCGCTGCTGAAGCACACACAAACGGTCGGGTTATTCGTCAGGATGGAGATTTTTTTACCCTCCTGCGCCGAATGCAGGTAAATGATGCCGTCCTTCAGGCCAAAATTCATTGGGATTACATAAGGAGCGCCGGTTTCATCCACCATTGCGATGTAGCAGGCCAGGCTTTTGAGAGCCGTTTCAAAAAGCGCAGGTTCATGGGTTACTGTACGGGATTTCATAATTGTTGTTACTGTTGTTTGTTTTCGGCATTGATAATCGAATTTAGCAGCGATACGATCAAACTGAAAGCCACTGCCCACCAAAACCCGTTGATCGTAAAACCAGGAACTATATCACTGGCAACCAATACGATAACAGCGTTGATCACCAACAAAAATAAACCAAAAGTTATCATGGTGATCGGGATGGTCAGAAGTACAAGGATCGGTTTAAGAATCATGTTGAGCACGGCAAGCACAAAGGCCACCAGGATGGAAGTGAGGTAATCTTCGATATTCACTCCTTTAAGCAGCCAGTCGGCCACGATCACTGAAAATGAGGATAAAATGATTTTAATCAGAAATTTCATTGTTGTTGATTTTACAAAGAGTCAAAGTTAACAGAAAAAAGAAACTCCGGAGATAACTCGCTGGAATTGACAAGGTATGAAAGCCTGAAGCCAAGAGCGATCGGCGCCAGAAATCTGAAAATGTGTGTGTCGGCAAAAAGTTCGAATCCGGTTGATGAATAAGCTGTCCGGCTGGATTGGGCAAGAACCAGCGACTGGTCGTAAAAGAGGTTGAGGCGCATGCGTTTGACATACAAAAGCGAGGAAAGGCTCAGGTCAGCATAGGCAAACGGAAAAGCATAGTTCACCGACCAGGTTGTCAGTTCTTTTCCATAAATCCCTGTAAATCCGCGAGGTGTGCGGATAATGTTACTGTAATACTGGCTTTCTTCGCTTTTGAGCTGATAACCGGCATAGAGGTTGAAGGTGTGATGCCTGAACAATCCCGGAAAGTACAACCGCCCTTCTCCGCTTACGATAGATCCGGGAGAGTCGCCATCAAACGGAGAATTGCGAAAGTTAATCCCAACCCACTGTCCCCATTTGGGTGAGAGGTTGTGAGTGGACATTTTCAGATAATTTGAAGCATAAAGCCGATAGGTTAATGTCTTGTAATTGCTCTTCCGGAACTGCAGTCCTGACTCAGGTTTCATGTCGAGTTGGGTGTAGTCAAATTCGATCATCGGCGTGACAAATCGGGTGAATCTCCCCGAAATAAACCTCATCGGAACTGAGGCTCCGGTTGAGATGTTGGTTTCCATCCAGGAGTACTCGATGCTGCCGGTGGAGTCGGTGAAAACGCCTTTTCTTTCGCCATAATCCACACCGGCCTCAAAAACCGGATAAAGCCCTTCGTACCTGAAATTCAGGAAATATTTGCCGGTTTGCTCGTTGGGGTCATATTCCCAGCCAAGGGTGGTGAATGATGAACTGAGCAGGTTTTGCGATAACAGAGAAATGCCGGGTTTGACCTCCGAGTTTTGGGCATCCACCGAAACCGGTGCCCAGCTATGGAAATTAAAAAGATTCAGCCATTCGGAGTATTTTTTTTCTTCGTGGGGGGTTGAAGGAATTTTCTCAGCATCAAGCACTTCAATTTCAGGATTTAAGAGTGATTCGTATAGCTTCACACTCTGATCGCCGATGTCAGCCAAAGGTTTTAAAGTTGTTTCATCAAGTCCAACCTGCCCGATGGAAAATCCCTCGGGAGTGTAATGGCTGAAAAGCAATGTTTTACCATCAGGTGAAATCTGTGGATCAGCAAAACCGAATGGCGCCGAGGTAACCATGAAAATCTCCCCTGAATCCGGATTCAGTTGATAAATATTATCAACCCCCGACCATGCGCCAACAAAGTAAATCTTACTGCCATTCATCACGGGGCTTGATATGTCGGTGAAAGTAAAATCCATTAAAGTCTCCACATTTCCCAAAACCGGATCAGCCAAAGCAATGGCCTTTCCTGAATTTCCCACCATTACCATGACTATTTTTGATCCATCGTTTGACCAGCGGGGATTAGTGAGGAAGTAGTTTTCGGGAGTCGAAATTCTTTTGACCAGTCTGCCATTTTCGCTGTCAAGAAAAACAAGGCTGTACTGCTGATTCTCAGATACGTCCACAGCAACAACCTGTTTCGAGTCCGGTGAGAGCGCCGGGGCAAAGTACCTCGTTTTGCGGGTCAGTTGCCTGCTCTTACCGGTTTTCCGGTCGTAAAGCTTTATCACCGAATAATTGCGGTGCTGCCATCTGATGTCATAATCTCCTTCGGCCCAGGCCAGAAGGTTGCCGGCGCCCGTCAATGTTCCGGGAAAGTAATATCCTGGAATAAAAAGCAGCTTTTCCTTGCCTGTAGAATCAATTTCTACAAATCTGCCGATATCATCCAATTCCGCTTTCTCCACTACAACAGTTTGATCTTTAGTAAGATGTGGGCGATTGTAGTTGGTAAAAATCCGTTTTTCGGGTTTTGGACTATCATTAAAATCCATCAAACTGGTTTGCTCCAGTTGGTTGTTCCATTCATCCCGAAGTTCGGAAAATACTGTTTTATAGAGCTTTGTCTTGCTCAATCCGGTTTTATCCCTGATTCCCTCCGAAAAAGGAACGATCATGTAAGGATTTCTGGCGACTTTATCCAGCGCATGGTTCCAGAGTTCAGCGCCGAATTTCTCCCTCGATTTGGCCACCAGGTGATAACCCAAAATGTAATGATCGGGGACAAAATTGCGGTAAGAGCCGAAAACGGCTTTGTCATAGGAATACAAACCCTCGCTGAGGAACTGCGTCCTGAGGGGCATGTAAAACGAAGGTAAGCGACCCCGGCCGGTATTGCTCAGTGCGGTCTCGGCGGCAACGGCATCACCTTCGATAAACCAGAAAGGGACATATAAACCGAGTACACCGGCAGTGATCTGTTCGCCAAACAGATAAGTCAGGATTTCTGTAAGTCCCTGGTTCATTTTGGTGAGCTGTATCACATGCCGGTATTCGTGAATCGCCAATTGCTGAAACCATTCCTGGCCATAGGTATCCTGAGGGGGAATTGTGTACAATTCCATGCGTTTCGGCGCCCAGGCCACCATTGCATTAGATACGGCAGTGAAATTATGGATCAGCACCGGAATCCGTTTTGGTCTGGCTTTGAGCGTAACAGTGTCGAGCAGTCGGGCATATTCCAGGGTATTGGCGATAT
>Ga0209835_1000710_pt1 | contig 20621 bp, 18 predicted proteins | sample LakKivwa52mmetaG_FD_184138 | JGI IMG/M metagenome (GOLD analysis project Ga0209835, IMG submission 184138) | Anoxic lake water microbial communities from Lake Kivu, Rwanda to study Microbial Dark Matter (Phase II) - Lake Kivu water 52m metaG... | ecosystem: Environmental > Aquatic > Freshwater >...
GTGCAGGGCGCCCCCAAAAATCTCCAATGCGTGCTTCCGGGATCCGATTTTCAAATGTCTCGTTTCATCAAGTCCGTTGCGTGCCGTTCACCAACCGGTATGAATCAGGCCGGCCGCGTTCGACGGTGCGCTGCAATTGCCCGCCCGATCGCAAACCACAATCCGGTACGAATAGAAATGGCCGGTGTGGACATCCCCATCGGTATGCCAAAACTTCCTTTCCCCCTCGCGTCGAAGGCCGGCATCCGCGGCGGGTATCGTCTTGTATCGTTTATAGTCCTGTGGACACTCCGGGCAAGCCTCGCTTCCGCGAACCGCCTCACTCCGGAGAAGCTGAAAGGCGCCGATTTTTTCGAGCGGATCCGCGAGCGACCAGCCGAGGAGGATCCCCTCGCGCGAAGTTGCGGCGCTCAGATCGGCGATCGCGGCCGGCGGTTTTATCCGCGAGGGAAAGGGATCCGCTTTCAGTCCGCATCCGGCTAAGATCAAGATCAGCGTGAACAGCGACATCCATAATGGAAAAAACCGCGGGTTACATCTCATTGGCCTTCAATCTCCTCGATCCGTTTCCGAACCGTCTCTTCCGCCGTGCCGCCGGTCGCCTTCCTGGCTTCGACCGACTGGCGGACCGTCAGGCGGGCAAAGAGACCCTCTTCAAATCCGGGGTAAAAACGCCGGAACTCTTTTAATGTCAGGTCGGTCAGCGTCTTTTTATTCCGGATGCAGAACGCCACCGCTTTCCCGACGATCCCATGGGCCTCCCGAAAGGGGAGTCCCTTCATGACCAGGTATTCGGCGACATCGGTCGCCGTTGAGAAGCTTCCCTCCGCACCCTTCTCCATCCGCCTGTGGTTGAAGGTGAGACGGTCGATCATCGCGGTCAGGATCCGCAGGGAGGCCTGCAGCGTATCGACCGTATCGAATAGAGGTTCCTTGTCTTCCTGAAGGTCCCGGTTGTAGGTCATCGGCAAACCTTTGAGGATCGTCAGCAACGACACGAGATTGCCATACACGCGGCCTGTCTTCCCCCGGATCAGCTCTGCCACATCCGGGTTTTTCTTCTGGGGCATCATGCTGCTTCCCGTCGTAAATGCGTCGGCAATCTCCACATAGCCGAACTCGTCGGTCGACCACAAAACGAGGTCTTCGCAGAAACGGCTCAGATGCATCATGGCCAGCGAGGCGGCAAAGATGAATTCCGCGACAAAATCACGGTCGGAAACGGCATCCATGCTGTTTTCCGAGATCGCCGGAAAACGGAGCAGACGGGCGACGCATTTCCTGTCGATGGGAAGCCCCGTCCCCGCGAGGGCGGCGGCGCCCAGAGGCATGACATTCACTCGCTTCAGACAGTCCCGGAAGCGGGCCTCGTCGCGGGTAAGCATCTCCCAAAAGGCGAGCAGATAATGGGAAAGAAGGACCGGCTGCGCCTTTTGCAGGTGGGTGTACCCGGGCAGGATCGCCCCGCATTCCTTTTTCGCGAGCGCAAGAAAACCCGCCTTGAGTTCCACGAGAAACCCCAGCACCCGGCCGATCTCCTCCCGCAGGTAGAGACGGATATCGAGGGCGATCTGATCGTTCCGGCTCCGCCCTGCGTGGAGCTTGCCGCCCACATCGCCGATCCGGTCCGTCAGCGCCTTTTCGATCGCCATGTGGATGTCCTCGTCGTCGGGACGAAAAATAAACTCCCCGTTTGCGATATCGTTATGGACTTCGCAGAGGCCCGTGACGATTGCTCGCGCTTCTCTTTTGGTAATGATCCCCTGCTTGCCGAGCATCCGGGCATGGGCAATGCTCCCCTCGATGTCATAATGAAAAAGCCTCTGGTCGAAATGAAGCGACGAGGTAAATGTCTCTACCTGACGGTCCGTCGGCTCGTTGAATCTTCCTCCCCAGGGTTTTTCCTTGGTCTTCATGAATAACGCGTCCTCAGCAGCGCCTGAATCCGCAGGCGCAGGGCGTTGAGACGGATGAACCCCGTCGCATCCTTCTGGTCAAAGACCCGGTCTCTCTCGAATGTCGCGAAATCCTCGCTGTAGAGCGAAAAGGGCGACTTTCTCCCCACGACGATGCAATTTCCCTTGTAGAGCTTGAGGCGCGCCGTCCCCGTCACCGCTTCCTGCGTGCTGTCGATGAACCCCTGGAGGACCTTCATCTCCGGGGAATACCAGAAGCCGTTGTAAACGAGCTGGGCGTATTTGGGGATCAAGGAGTCGCGCATCATCATGACCTCCCGGTCCATCGTGATCGACTCGACGGCCCGGTGAGCCGCCCAGAGGACCGTCCCGCCCGGCGTTTCATAGACACCGCGCGATTTCATCCCTACGAAGCGGTTCTCGACCATGTCCACCCGTCCGATGCCGTTCGCACCGGCGATCCGGTTCATATGATCGAGGAGAATCGCCGGGGTCATCGCCGCGCCGTCGACGCTCACCGGGTTCCCCCGCTCGAAGCCGATCTCTACATAGGTCGCCCTGTCAGGCGCCGACTCCGGAGATACGGTGAGGACAAACATATCCTCCTTCGCCTCCGCCCAGGGGTCTTCGAGGATGCCGCCCTCGTGGGAGATATGGAGGAGGTTCCGGTCGCTGCTGTAAGGCTTCTCCCTTGTCAGAGGAATCGGGATTCGATGCTTCTCCGCGTAATCGATCATCGAGGCGCGCGAATCAAACGTCCAGTGTTCGTCTTTCCAGGCGGAGATGATCCGGATGGCAGGATCGAGGGCGATATAGGTCAGTTCGAACCGCACCTGGTCGTTCCCTTTTCCCGTTGCCCCGTGACAAACCGCATCGGCCCCCTCCTCTTTCGCAATCTCCAACTGCCTTTTGGCAATCAGAGGCCGGGCAAGCGAAGTGCCCAGGAGATAGGTCCCCTCGTAGATCGCGTTCGCCCGGAGGGCGGGGAAGACGAAGTCGCGGACAAACTCCTCCTGGAGATCGTCGATGTGGATCTTCGCCGCCCCCGTTTTGATCGCCTTTTCCCGGAGGCCAGACAGCTCTTCTTTCTGACCGATATCCGCGGCGAAACAGATCACCTCGCACCGATAGGTCTCGATGAGCCACCGCAGGATCACCGATGTATCCAAACCCCCCGAATAGGCGAGGACAACCTTCCTGACCTCGTTCAAGTCGACATCCTCCTTACAGCAAGATTTCCATTATGGCCTTCTGGACGTGCAGCCGGTTCTCCGCCTCGTCGATAACGACGGACCGAGGGCCGTCGATGACGTCCGCCGCGATCTCCTCGCCCCGATGGGCGGGGAGGCAGTGCATGACGATGACGTCCTTTTTCGAGCGGTCGAGCAGGGCCTGGTTGACCTGATAGCCTTCAAACCGTTTCATCCTCTCCGCCCGTTCCGCCTCCTGACCCATGCTGACCCAGACATCCGTATAAATGACATCGGCGTCCCGCACAGCGTCGACAGGATCCCGGCGTAGGACCACCCCCGCCGGCGCCTCGGCCATCCCCCTCTCGAGAATGGCGGGATCCGGATCATACCCCTCGGGACAGGCCAGGTCAAGATGAAACGGCAATTTCGCCGCGGCGTTGATCCAGGAGTTGGCCATGTTGTTCCCGTCGCCGACATAGGCGACCTTCAACCCTTCATACCCTCCCCTCTTTTCGGTGATCGTGAACAGGTCGCTCAGGAGCTGGCAGGGGTGGAGGAGGTCGGTGAGGCCGTTGATGACCGGGATGGAGGCGTAGCGGGCAAACTCCTCCACCGAGGCCTGGGAAAAGGTCCGGATCATGATCCCGTCGAGGTAACGGGACATGATCCGCGCCGAATCGGCGATGATCTCCCCCCGGCCGAGCTGGGTATCCCTGTTGCTCAGAAACAGGGCGATGCCGCCCAACTGATACATCCCCACCTCGAAGGAAATCCGCGTCCGGGTCGAGGATTTGTCGAAGATCATCCCCAGGGTCTTCCCTTTGAGCGAGGCGTGCTCCCTTCCCTCCCGGTGCAGTCGCTTCAAGCGGTGCGCCTTTTCGATGATGCGTTCATAGTCGGCGCGTTCCAGGTCGTATTCGCTCAGCAGGTCCTTCTTCATCGCTCCTCCAAGACCTCGGCCAAGACCTCGGCGAGAATGCCCACTGCCTTATCCACGTCGGTTTTCGTGAGGATAAGGGGGGGGACAAAACGCAGGACGTTGCCGCCGGTACAGTTGATCAGGAGTCCCTTCCTGAGACAGCCAAGGACAACATCCGCCCCGGGAAAGGTCAGCTCGACGGCGATGATCAATCCTCTTCCCCGGACTTCCCGGATCCGGGCATTCTTCGATTTCAGCTCGCCGAGCCGCTCGAAGAAATAGGCACCCACACGCCGGCAGTTGTCAAGAATCGCTTCGTCAAAAAATGTTTCCAATACGGCGATCCCCGCTGCAGTCGCCAGCGGATTGCCGCCAAAGGTGGACCCGTGGCTCCCCGGGACAAAGGCCGCTGCGATCCGCTCGGAAGCCAGGAGCGCCCCTATCGGGAAACCGTTCCCCATGGCCTTGGCGAGGGTGATCATGTCCGGGACCACCTCTTGCGCTTCGCAGGCAAAGAGCGTCCCCGTCCGGCCCATCCCTGTCTGGACCTCATCGACGATCATGAGAAGCCCGCGCTCGTTGCAGATTCGTCTGATCCCCGGCAAATAGCCGGGAGCGGGGATAACGACGCCCCCCTCCCCCTGGATCGGTTCGACCATCACACCCAGCGTCCGGTCGGTCACGGCCGCCTCAATGGCCGGCAGATCATTATAGGGGACATAGCGGAATCCTTCCGGCAATGGCGCAAAGCCGTCATGAAATTTCGCCTGACCCGTTGCCGTTACGGTCGCCAGTGTCCGGCCATGGAAGGAGTCCTGCATCGTGATGATTTCGTATTTCCCCTCCATCTTCTCGGAGGCGTATTTCCGGGCAAGCTTGATCGCCGCCTCGTTGGCCTCCGCCCCGCTGTTGCAGAAAAAGACCTTGTCCAGGCAGGAATTCTCGACAAGGAGCTGGGCCAGATGCACCTGGTTTTCGATATGATAGAGATTCGAAACATGGGTGAGGAGTTCCGCCTGGCGCTTCAGGGCTTCCACGACCCGCGGATGGGAATGGCCGAGGGCGCAGACGGCGATCCCCCCGACCAGATCGAGATAATGCTTCCCGTCGTTATCCCAGAGATGGACGCCGAGCCCCCGCGAAAGTACGATGGGAAAGCGTTTGTAAGTCGACATGATGTACCGGTCGGACAGGGCAATCAGTTCTTCCGTCGTCATCTTTTTCATACCTCTACTTCCGAAAAATGCACCTCATTATAATACGATCGTCGCATTATAACACAATCTCCATATTATAATACGATCTCCGTCCCGATCCCCTGATCGGTAAACATCTCCAGAAGGATCGTGTGTTTCAGACGGCCGTCCACGATATGGGCCTTCTTCACTCCCCCTTTGAGGGCCTTGAGACAGCACTTTACCTTGGGGAACATCCCCCCCTCGATCGTCCCCTCCTCAATCAGCGCCCGGGTTTTCGCTTCATCCATCGCCTGGATCAGTTCCTTGTTCCGGTCGAGGACGCCGGGAACATCGGTCAGGAGGATCAGCTTCTCCGCCTGGAGCGCCGCAGCCACCGCGCCGGCGACCAGATCGGCATTGATGTTGTAGGTCTCCCCCCGCTCCCCCACCCCCGTCGGGGCGATGACCGGGATGAAACCGTCTGCCGTCAAGGAGGCGATCAGCGCCGCATTGACCTTCGTGACCTTCCCCACGAGGCCGATGTCGATGATCTCGGGCGGGGTATCCTTGGCTTTTGCCGCACTGAGATAATATTTCTCCGCCCGGATCAGGTCGGCATCCTTCCCGCTCAACCCCACCGCCTTGCCGCCGTGACGATTGATCAGACCGACGATCTCCTTGTTCACCTTCCCCACGAGGACCATCTCGACGATGTCCATCGTCTCCTCGTCGGTGACGCGCATTCCCTGGATAAACTTGGATTCCTTACCGAGTTTTTTCAGGAAACTCCCGATCTGCGGACCGCCGCCGTGAACCACGACGGGATGGATGCCGATATACTTCATCATGACCGTATCGCGGGCGAAACTGTCCTTCAGCTGTTCATCCACCATCGCATGACCGCCATACTTGATCACAACCGTTTTTCCGTAGAATCGGCGGATATAGGGAAGGGCTTCGAGCAGGATATCGGCCCGTTCCACGAATTTCGTCACATCGTCCATCGCATATTCCCTCCCCTCAATCCCCTCCCGCCGGCGGAGGGGAAGCATGGGACCTTTGAACATCGTATCCCGGAAGCGTGCATTGGAGATTTTTCGGGGCACCTACCGAAAAATGTCCAGCGCGCGGAGGGATATGATGTTCAAAGGTCCCATTTACAGAATATATCTGTTCAGCTCCTCAATAATAGGGCGCTGTCCCTAATTAAAGAATGTACCTGCTCAGATCCTCGTCCTCGACGATCTCGTCGAGCTGACGGGCAACATAATCGGCGTCGATCACGACCTCCTGTCCCCGCATCTCGGGGGCATCGAAAGAGATCTCGTCGAGAAGGCTCTCCATGATCGTGTAGAGGCGCCGCGCTCCGATATTCTCCATCCGATCGTTGACTAAAGTCGCCGTCTCGGCAATTGCGGCCACGGCATCCTCCGTAAAAGCGATCCGGACGCCTTCGGTCGCCATCATCTCCGTGTACTGCCTGACAAGGGCGTTGTGCGGCTCGGTGAGGATCCGGATAAACTCCTCTTTGCCTAAAGAGTTGAGCTCGACACGGATGGGAAATCGGCCCTGCAGCTCCGGGATCAAATCCGATGGTTTCGTGGAGCTGAAGGCGCCGGCCGCAATGAACAGGATGTGATCCGTCCGGACCATCCCGTAGCGGGTGTTCACCGTCGACCCCTCAACGATAGGCAGGAGGTCCCGCTGGACGCCTTCCCGGGAGACATCCGGTCCGTGCGACCCGTCGCTCCCCACGATCTTGTCGATTTCGTCGAGAAAGACGATCCCCGCCTGTTCCACCCGTTCGATCGCCGTCTTTGTCACCTTCTCCATATCCACGAGGCGCTGGGCCTCTTCCTCGGAAAGAATCTCGATGGCTTCCGGGATTTTCACCCGCCGCTTCTTTTTCTTCTGCGGGAAAAGGTTGCCCAGCATGTCTTTGACGTTGAGACCCATATCCTCGATCCCGGAGGAGGAAAAGATTTCGATCATCGGCCCGCTTCGCGCCTCGGTCACCTCCAGTTCGACGAACCGGCCGTCGAGACGCCCCTCGCGCAGGAGGCGTCGAAGCTTCTCGCGTGTCGTATCCGGCTCGGAAAGCGACTCCGCCTCGATCGTGACGCCGTTTTCGGCGGTGATCATGTCCGTCGTCTTCTTTTCCGCCGATTTCGGCGGGAGAAGAATGTCGAGCAGGCGATCTTCCGCCAGCTCCGCGGCCCTTGCCCGGACGCGGCCCTGTTCTTCGGTTTTGATCATGCTGATCGACAGCTCCGTCAGGTCGCGAACCATCGATTCCACATCCCGGCCGACATAGCCGACCTCGGTGAATTTAGACGCCTCCACCTTGATGAAGGGAGAGTTGTCGAGTTTTGCCAGACGCCTGGCAATCTCGGTCTTCCCCACACCGGTAGGGCCGATCATGATGATATTTTTGGGAGAAATCTCCTCCCCCAACTCCGGCGGGACATTCTGGCGCCGCCAGCGGTTCCGAAGCGCGATCGCCACGGCCCGCTTGGCCTCGTGCTGACCGATGATGTACTGATCCAGCTTCTCGACGATCTTCTTCGGTGTCAAATCATCCGGTGAGTTATTCAACTTTTTTCCTTTTCCTTCCTCTCTGATTTCTCCGGTCTCTCTTTTGTCTCCGGTCTCTCTGTTTTCGCCGGTCTTTCTGTTTTCTCCGGCTCGGTTTCGAGATCGAGCTCCTCCAGGGTGATCCGGTCGTTCGTGTAGATGCAGATTTCGGAGGCGATCTTGATCGATTCCCGCGCAATCTCCGTTGCCGTAAGATCGGAGTAGCGGACCAGCGCCCGTGCCGCCGCCAGGGCGTAGGGACCGCCCGAACCGATGGCCATCACATTGTCGTCCGATTCGATGACGTCTCCGTTTCCGGAAATGATGAGAAAGGATTCCCGGCTGACGGCGATCATCAGCGCCTCCAGATGACGGAGCACCCGGTCTGTCCGCCAGTCTTTCGTCAGCTCCACAGCCGCCCTGAGCAGGTTCCCCTTGTACTGCTCGAGTTTCTGGTCGAAGCGGTCAAAGAGGGTGAAGGCATCGGCGGTCGCGCCGGCAAACCCCACGATCACCTGATTGTGATAGAGGCGGCGCACCTTTCTCGCCCCATGTTTCATGACCGTCGTGTCAAGCGTGACTTGGCCGTCTCCGGCCACGGTGACTTTTCCCCGGTGTTTAACCGCCAGGATGGTCGTTCCCTTGATTTTCATCGTTTACGTTTTCCCTCCCCCGGCCCGCGGGTGGGCGCGGTCGTAGACTTCCATGAGACGGCTCACGCTGACCGTCGTGTATTTTTGGGTCGTCGAAAGGCTCTGGTGTCCGAGCATCTCCTGGATGGAACGGAGATCCGCCCCCGCATCGAGCAGGTGCGTCGCAAACGTGTGCCGCAGGGCATGGGGGCTGATCTTCCGACCGATGCCGCTCGCGCGGACCACCCGCTCCACCACCCGGGCGACGCCCCGGGGATTCATTCTCATTCCCCGGATGCTGAGGAAAAGGGGTTCTTCAGGGTCCGTCTGCGGCCTTTTCGCCGCCAATTCCCCCCGCCGTTTCAGATAGGCCCCGACCGCATCAAACGCAGGCGTCCCTACAGGTAGAATCCGCTCCTTCCGACCCTTCCCGCGCACCTTGACCAGGCCTCCGGCAAAATCACAATCCGCGATATTGAGTCCCGTCAGTTCGCCGAGGCGCATTCCCGCGGAGTAAAACAGCTCGAGCATCGCCCGGTCCCGGAGCCCCTCGGCGCTTTCGGAAAAATGTACCCCGAGCACCGAGAGTATCTCATCGACCGACAGGACGACGGGAATGTATGTCTCGCACCTTGGCGTCTGCAAAAGTTCAGCCGGATTGAACCGCACCTTCCCTTCCCTGAGCAGATAACGGTAGAAGGACCGGATCGCAGCCATTTTTCGTGAGATGCTCGTCTTCCTGAGCTTCTCACGATAGAGAGAGGCCAGAAAGGAGCGGATCAGCGTCTGATCCGCCGGAATCCCGTCGACCTCTTCCCCGGATGCATTCTCCCGTTCGAGAAAAGCCCGGTATTGCCTGAGATCGGAAATGTAGCTCTTCCTCGTCTGATCCGAGAGATTTTTCTCGACCGCCATGTGCCTGTCGAATTCTTGAATCGCTTCCTTCAGGGGCATCGTCTCACCTTTTTAAACCCAACCTGGAAATCATCTCCCGAAAGTGCGCATTGGAGGTTTTTCGGGGCCCCTGCCCCCGCAGCGTAGCGCCTCAACGGAAAATTTGGGACAGCTCCCTATTTTCATGAAAAATAGGGAGCTGTCCCCATTTTCCATTTTCCGTTGAGCGAAGCGGGGAGGAGCAGGGTCGAAAAATGTCTAGCGCGCAGAGGGAGCATGGTTTCCAGGGCCCTTACATCTTGTATTTTCCGAAATCCTCCGGGGAGAGATTTTCGAGGAATTCGGCCAGTTTTTCCTTCTTCAGACGGTCGAGATCGGTCATCTTTGTGCCGAAATCCACATTGCGGGATTTTTCGATCACCTTCTCATCGACGAAAATAGGGGCGCCGGCCCGCAGGGCGATGGCAATGGCGTCGCTCGGGCGGGCATCGACGACGATCGGCTTCCCTTCCCGCAGCAGATGGATATTGGCAAAAAAAGTGTTGTTGCGCAGGTCGTGGATATCCACCCTCACCACCTCGGTTTTCAGAAGCTTGACGATTTCGTTGAGGAGATCGTGGGTCATGGGACGGGAGAAGGTGATCTTCTCGATCTCGGTTGCGATTGCACTCGCCTCGAAAATCCCTATCCAGATGGGAATGGCCTTCTTCTCCTCCAGATCCTTCAGAATAACGATGGGGGTATTGGTGATCGGATCCATGGTGAGACCCGAAACCCGCATTTCAATGAACATCCGCCGCTCCTTTCTCTTCCGTCTCCCCGCGCAGGGAATGAGGGAAAGCCTCAGAAATCCGCACGAAAACCGTCTTCCCGATCGCTTCCCGTTTTCCCTCGAAATTGACGATCCGATTCTCCCTTGTCCGTCCGCTCATCTCCCCGGGCTTTTTCTTGCTCGGTCCTTCAACAAGCACCGCCTCCGTACGCCCGATGCAGGCACGGTTCTTTTCGAGGGTGTGCTCTGCCTGCAGATCCTGGAGAATTTGCAGCCGCTCCCGCTTCACGCCGGCGGATACCGTCTGGACCATTGAGGCGGCAGCCGTCCCTTCCCGCACCGAATACTGGAAAGAAAAGAGATTGTCAAACCGAACCTCCCGCAACAGCGTCAGCGTCGCCTCAAAGTCCGCATCCTCCTCCCCGGGAAACCCTACGATCACGTCCGAAGTGATACTGATCCCGGGGCAGGCCCGCTTGAGCGCAGCGACTTTCTCCAGGTACATCCCGGCGGTGTATCCCCGGTTCATCCTCTTCAGCACTCGGTCGGATCCCGACTGCACCGGCAGGTGGATATGTTCGCACAGGGGGGCTACCTTTCCGAAACAGCCGATCAGCCGTGGCGAGAGGTCCTTCGGGTGCGAGGTCGTGAAGCGGATTCTCTCGATCCCGGCGATCTCGCCCAGGGCGCGGATCAGATCGGTAAAATCCCGGCCATCGCTGCTCGTCTGCCCGTACGAGTTGACGTTCTGTCCCAAAAGCGTCACCTCACGGATCCCCCGGCGGGTCAGCGTCTCGACCTCGCTGACGATCTCCCGGAGGGGCCGGCTCTCCTCCGGCCCCCGGAGATGCGGCACGACGCAATAGGCGCAGAAATTGTTGCACCCCTGCATGATCGTCACAAAGGAGCTGACCGCCCCTGTAATCGGCTGCGCAGGGATTGCGAGCGAGTGAACCCGGTCGCAAAAACCCGTCTCGACCTTCCGCTCCCCTTCCATCTCCAGGGCGTCTACCAGTGCGGGCAGCCGGTGGATCTGATGCGTACCGAAGACCAGATCCAGGCTGCGGGCTCTTCGGAAGAATCGTTCGCCCCACTGCTGAGCCAGACAACCGCCGACGCCGATCAAGAGATGCGGCTTTCGCTCCTTCAGCGCCTGAAAACGACCCAACTGGCTATAGATCTTCTGCGCCGCCTTCTCCCGGATGCTGCACGTATTCAAGATGATCAGATCCGCCAGACCCGAATCATCCGTCGTATCGTATCCCGATCCTTTAAGCAGGGCCGCCATCTTCTCCGAATCCTGAACGTTCATCTGGCAGCCAAAAGTTTGAATATAGAGCTTTTTTCTCTCCAAGTCGTTCCTTCCATCCTGAAACATCATAGAAAAGCAATAATATATGGAGGGGGGATAGTCAATACCTTTTTCTGGCAATTGACAAAATGAATTTCCTGCGTCATAGTGCCCCCGACCCTTGGCGTTCAACCGAAAAGGAGAATGATTCAATGAGACCTTCATGGGACGATTATTTTCTGAAGATGGCCGAAACCGCCTGCCTGCGATCAACCTGCCTGCGCGCCCAGTACGGGGCCGTTCTCGTCAAGGACCACACGCTCATCAGCACGGGATACAACGGCGCTGCCGCGGGCGTCAGAAGCTGCCTGGAGCTGGGCGAGTGCGTCCGCGATCGGCTGAATATCCCCAGCGGTAAAAACTACGAGATCTGCCACTCGGTCCATGCCGAGGCCAATGCGATCATCCGTGCCAGTTTTGATCTGATGAACGACGCCACGCTTTACATCTTCGGCGCCCGGCAGGAAAAACCGCGAAGCGGGATGCCATGTTTCATGTGCTGGCGGATGATCTTCAACGCCGGTATCGGCAAGGTCGTTTTCCTCGATGATGAGGGACAGAAGCAGACCGTCAACGTCAATGTCGTCGACCGCGGCAGGATCCTCTCATACGCCGCGCAGGACGGCTGAAGGTCACGCAAAAATACTCTTAAGAGTCTTGCAAATGGGGCGGCTTCGTCAATCCCTTACATTCAAACAAAAGGAGGTCAGAAAATGATGCAGGCTTTATTTACATTAACATCCTCGGAATCAAAGCGACTGCTCGGCAAGGCGGTCGCGGCGCTACCGGAAGTTCAGCAGGCGAAAGATAACGGCTATCTCGTCATCGGCCGAGGCTCGACGAATGCCTTCATCATCGAAGAGCTGATGAAAAGCAAAATGGACAAGGAGAGATACGTCGCCGGTCAGATCATCAAAGGGGTTTTATGCGTCCTTGGTCCGGACCAGAGGAACAAACCGGTGACCTTTCACAAGGGCGAGATCCAGGCGGTGGAGCCGGGTGCGGTGATAGACAAGCTCGTTCCCGGCGATATTCTCATCAAAGGCGCCAACGCCGTCGATCCGTTCGGCAATGTCGGCGTGCTCATGGCCGGTCCGGGAGGCGGCACGATGGGACAGTTCTACATGGGTTTGAAGGCCCAGGGCGTCGCGACGATCTACCCGGTCGGCCTCGAGAAGCTCATCCCTTCCGTGGAGGAGGCGGCCCGTTATGGCGGCAAGTTGTTGCTGGGTCGGACCATAGGCTGCCGTGTGGGGATGGCCTGCGTCGCCGACGGCCGGATCGTCACCGAAATCGAAGCGATCGACACCCTCTTCGGGCTGAAGGCCATCCACTATGCATCCGGCGGCTGGGGAGGGGCGGAAGGCTCCGTGACCCTGATCGTCGAAGGCGAAGATGACGAGGTGAACGCGTGCATGGACATGATCGAAGCGATCAAGGGAGAACCTCCTCTGCCTGCCGTCAAGCCTCCCTGCAAAACCTGCGGCGCCCCTTGCAGCTTCAAAGGGAAAGAGGAGAAGGAGCTTCCTGCCTACCTGAAATAGAACTCAAAACAGATCTTGCCCATCATAGTGGAGAAGGGACATCCCGCGATGTCCCTTCTCCGCACGCATCTATGAAGCTGAAACTCCCTGCCTGGAGGTTAACCAGAGAGGGGGTTTTTCGCATTTCAGCCCTTTTCCGGCGGGATGGGTTTTCCCAAGCGCCAGCGCCGCGGCATTCTTCTCACAGAAGGAAGCGGGTTCATACATCATACCTTCGTCCAATCTCGCTTCTTCACGCTTCAGTTTAAAATAGGCGAACCGGCCGATACTCGGTGTAATAAGCCTTGTGACCCAGCCGAACTCCGCATAAATATCCTTCAGTAATTTCTCAGCCTTCTCTCTCAACTGCGGCTCGTTCCGGTACCACTTTTTCATTGCCCAGACAGCCCCTGCATAGCTCGAACGCAAGGGGAAAGCCTCCCAGGCGATCCGCTTCCGGACATGGTCATAGGGATCATCCTTGTACCTCTGCCAGCCGTTCAGAATCACCCTGATCAACCTCAGCACGCTCGGGCCGTTGACCCTGAAGTCGCGCTGGAAGGCCTCCAGGAGATATCCTTCTTCCTGTCCGTCTTTGATATGGGGGTGGCGGTAATTGAAGCGGTACTGTCCGTGGGCGTCGGCAGCGGGAAATTCCGCCTCATCAAGCAGCGATCCATCCTGCCGGTGCTTTTCATACAGGGGCGTTCCCGGAATGGGTGTATAGAGCATGAATTGATGAAAGACCGCATCGTGGCTGACGGCATGATCGATGATCGCATCCATATGTTCCGGCCGGTGGTCTTCGAGGCCGATGATCGAGGAACCCAGGACGCGGATGCCGTGCGACTGCAGAAGATGCACCAGGGCGTGTGTATCTACCCCCTGGAGCTTGTCATAGGCGCTCTGATTGCCTTCAAGACCCATCCAGACCCAGCCGATGCCCAGCCGCACCAGTTGATCGATCGTATAGGACTGCAGAACCCGGGCGGAGCTGAAGACATAGATGGCCCAGCTTTTGTCATATTCCTCCATCAGTTCAAGGAGCCTCAACGCCCGCTTCTTGTGGAGGAGAAAATTTTCGTCCAGAGTGAAGAAGGATCGCACCTTGAGTTTCTCTTCCATCCCGCACATGGCGTGGAAGAGCTCATCGCCCGTTTCATAAAAATGGATGAATTTTCCCTTGCCCCCGAACAGGGCGGATGTCGAACAGAAGTTGCATCCCATCGGGCAACCGACGGAGGGAATCAGGATTGCCGCCGTACCGCCGGGCCGGTTGCCAAGATCGATGCCCATCATCTTTCCGCCGAATCCCGAGATGGCCAGGGGGTGTTTGATGGGCGCCCGGTCGTCCTGTCCCAGATACCGCTGAAACCAACGGATGCCCTCGCCGCGGACGATCAGGTCTGCATCGACGATACGATCGAGCTCTTCCTTGTTGCTGATGTGCCCGCCGATGACAATCGTCGCGGCCGGCTGATACTGCCGGATTAGCTTGCACATCTTCGTGACCTTGCCTATATTGGGGATGATGGCGCCGATACCGATCACGTCATAGACGTTTTTGCCGATCTCTTCGGTAAAACTCTCCAGTGTGGGGAAATCCAGGAGGGCGCAAGGGGCATCGAGGTTGGTCTGGATCATCATCAGTCCGAAGGAACGATGAAACATCCGGAGCGAGAATCCCCCCTGGACGCGCGTCACCTGATTCTGATACAGTTCCATCGGATTGATCCTTCGGCTCCCGTACTCGTCATCTTGTGCGTAAGGGCCGAAGACACTCGTGAGCAGGACGCGGGCGCGGCCCTTGAGGGGATGGACTGGTTGAATGTGATCGATCATGATATTCTCCTTTCTTGCAGCCTTAAACGGCGGCACGGAGGCACCATAAAAGATCTTTCGACAGAAGAAAAGGGCCAAGTTGCCGTTTTACAATACTTTTACAATTCCTGAAGGCATCAGCGTCCGCCCGAAGAGTGAGGTATTGACGATGGGACGTGCGACGTCAGCCCGATCCGAGGACTTATGAAAATAACGAAATGGTTTCTTCATCCGATCACGGTCTTCATCCTCTCCACGCTGGCCTTGGCATTCTCCCTGTTTCTGTATATCTACTGGTATGTCCAGGTCAGCGCAGGGCTCAAATCGGTGATCGACTACTACCGGCTCGATGCAAGCCAGTTTTTCGAAGCGCAAACCTGGTTGGTGATCCTCATCCTGTCGCTTCTGGTCGGCGTCATTCTGACAGGAATACTCATCATCTTTATTTACAACCTCAAGACACTGCAGCTCTATCGCCTTCAACACACCTTCATCAACAATTTCACCCACGAGCTCAAAACCCCCGTAACGTCGCTGAAGCTCTATCTCGAGACATTCGTAAAACACAAACTCCCCCGCGAAGAACAGCTCAAATATATCGGTTTCATGCTTCAAGACACCGAGCGTCTCTCCGGAAACATCAACAGCATCTTGAATCTCGCCAGGATCGAGAGCAGGGTCTACGATGGGAAAGCGTCGCCGGTCGATCTGATGGAAACGATCCGGCAGTTCATCGCCGGCAATACCTATCTCTTCCGCAACTGTGAAATTCGTATGGAAAACCCTTCAAACGACACCGCCATTTACCCCGTCATCGTTCCCCTCTTCGAGATGCTCCTGATGAATATCCTGACCAACGCCATGAAATACAATGCATCGGGTAAGCCCAGGGTTGACATTTCCATCGAACCGGGCGTAGAAAATACCCTGATACGCTTTCGGGACAACGGGATCGGCATTGCCAAAGAAGAGCGGAAACGGATCTTCAGGAAGTTCTATCGCGGTCAGAATAACGATCAGATCGCCGTGGGGGGGAGCGGCATCGGCCTTTATCTCGTCCAGCAGATCGCCCGGCTTCACCACGGGAGGGTGACCGCCGAGAGCGATGGCCCGGGGAAGGGTTCCGTTTTCACCCTGTTCCTGCCCGGGAAGGCGCCGAAAAGGAGCACCGATGAAACAGACTGAAACATCGCGGATCCTCATTATCGAGGACGACGCGCACATCGCCGAAGGGCTGAAACTGAATCTCGCGCTGCAGGGTTATGAGGCGGCTATCGCAGGCAGCGGAACCGCGGGGCTCCGGTTGTGGAAAGAGTACAATCCGCACATGATCGTCCTGGATATCATGCTGCCCGGCCTGGACGGTTTTGCCGTACTGCGCCACATCCGCCTGGAAGATGAAAAACTCCCCGTGCTGATCCTCTCGGCCAAGGGAGAACCCGACGACCGGATCAAGGGTTTTTCCTGCGGCGTCGATGACTACCTTGCCAAACCCTTTCGCCTGGAGGAATTCCTTCTGAGGATCGAGCGCCTGTTGACAAGGGCCTCCTGGAACCGGGACCGCTTAACCATGGTCGATCAGGGAGAACCCGGAGAGATGCAAAGATATACCTTCGGTGGCAACACGATCGACTTCACAACGTCGACGGCGGTGTGCCGGCAGGGAACCATCCAACTGACGGAGCAGGAGGTGAGGCTGCTTCGCATCTTCATTACCAACCGCGGCAAACCCCTGTCACGTAAGATCCTTCTGGAGTTGGGGTGGGGCTATTCCGGCGTGATCACCACCCGGACGGTCGACAATTTCATCGTCCGCCTGAGAAAATACTTCGAGGACGATCCGCAAAAACCGATCTACTTCAAGAGTCTCCGCTCCGTCGGATATCGCTTCTATCACCCGTGAGGTCATTTATGAATATCATTGTATCCGGATCGCTTGCCTACGACAGAATCATGAATTTTCCTGGACGCTTCTCGGAACATATCCTGCCCGAGAAGATCCACGTCCTGAACGTCTCTTTTCAGGTCGACGGGGTTAAGGAGAAATTCGGGGGTACGGCGGGCAATATTGCCTACGCCCTCACCTTGATGGGTGAAAAGCCCTTGCTCTCGGCTGCCATCGGCTACGATTATCATCGCTACTTCGAGTGGCTTTTGCGCAACGGGATAAGCACCGCCGGCGTCAGAATCATCGAGGATGAACTGACCGCCGGCGCCTATATTACGACGGACAGAGCCGACAACCAGATCACCGGATTCAACCCGGGCGCAATGAGGCATTCCTCCTGTCTGGATTTCGACACACTCGATCCCGGAAACACCCTCATCATCGTCTCTCCCGGTAATCTCGGGGACATGATCAACTACCCGCTCCTCTGCAAGGAGCGGGGGATCGACTATATCTTCGATCCGGGCCAGTCACTGCCCATGTGGAATGCGGAGGACCTGCTCCGGTCCATCGAGGGGAGCCGGATCCTGATCGTCAACGACTACGAACTCGATCTGATCCTGAACAAGACCGGGTTAGACAAAAAAGAGCTGCTGCGACTGCCCAGGGCAATCATCACCACCCTGGGAGAGCACGGCTCGCGGATCTCGATGCCGTACGGCGACATCTGCATTCCGGTCGTCAAGACCTGCAAGATGAAGGACCCGACAGGCGCGGGCGATTCTTACCGGGGCGGTCTGATCAGCGGCCTGATCTGCGGCAAGGAGATCGAGGAGTGCGCCAGGATCGGCAGCGTATGCGCGTCATTTGCCGTGGAGTGCTACGGAACCCAGGAATACAGCTTTACCGCCGAAGAGTTCAATCAAAGGCTCAACAGCTGACGGCGACGGACTTCTGCAAGCGCCGGCAACCCGATCTTATTCAGTAAAAAAAAGGGGCAAGCTTTCGCTAACCCCTTGATTTTGGTGAGCCCTGTCGGGATCGAACCGACAACCTACTGATTAAGAGTCAGTTGCTCTACCAGCTGAGCTAAGGGCCCACAAGCGGTCGTTTTTCTGCAGCAAAAAATGGCGCGCCCGGTAGGATTCGAACCTACGACCAACAGATTCGAAGTCTGCGACTCTATCCAGCTGAGCTACGGGCGCCTCATTCTCCTCCACCGGACGGATGCAAAACTTGGGGTGAGTGAAGGGATTTGAACCCTCGGCCTCCGGGGCCACAACCCGGCACTCTAACCAACTGAGCTACACCCACCATCCATGCCTGGCGCGCCTGGAGGGATTCGAACTCTCGACCCACGGATTAGAAGTCCGTTGCTCTATCCAGCTGAGCTACAGGCGCTTATCCTCGCGACGCACTGTTTCAGTCTCCTTAATGAAAGAATGTGGCTTATATCCCCTTTGTTTTCGCTTGTCAATATCTGATTTACATCAGCGGACAAACCCCGCAATCCCGTCAAAACGATACCCCTTTTTGCCGAGCCCTTCCCCTGCCTGATCGGTTGTGTAGAAATGACGCCCGCTCGTCGGATGGTGCCAGCGATAGAGCTCCCGGGTTCCCGTCAGACGGAAGGTGGCGATATTCCCTATGGATCCTTCCAAGATGTATCCGGTTAGAGGCTTCCCGCCCCCTGAAGGATCAGAGGAATAGAAATGATCACCCTTGGCCGGATTGAACCATCTGAAAAAATCGGTAGTCCCCGGCGTCCCGGGGGTGAAGAGACGAAAGGCGATCCCGAGGCTCCGATACCCCTGGACCTGCAGACGGGATGCTTCGGCCTGGGGATTGGTCGTATAGAGGTAGTTGGAGCCGGCAAGATACCGATAGACGTCGAGGACCCGGTTCTGCGTCTCCGCCAAAACTTCTATAAACACCTCCATATTGGCATCGCCGCCGTTGGAAGTGACGTAAATCATCTCTCCATAGAGACCGGGGGTGAGCTTGGGTGTATTGAGGACGATATTGACATAATCGGTTTCCCGAGTGGTCGTGCCGCTGTCGGGAAAGATGCTGATCCAACCGGGAGGTCCTTTCAGAAGCGGCTTTCCGAAGATCCGAATCGCCTCTACGATCACCCGGCCTCCGTCGCTGACAACGGTAAGGAGGTGCGAAGTTTCCGGTTGGTCTTCTGCAATAACGATCTCAACCCATTCCCGACGTTCCGAATAACCGTCGATAAGGGTCGCCAACTGGTCATCCATGTAAATCATAAGAGGATCCCCCTCCGGCGTCTTCAGGATGAAAAGGCTGATCCCCGTCCCGGTGAACCGATACCGTAAAGCGCACTGCTCGCCCTGCTGGGTGGCAGGATATCCCCCTTCTTCGCTCCACGTTCCGGACAGCTCCAGATTATCCTTGAGCTGTCCGACCGCGGAATAGCTGCCGGTCCCGGCAGCGGCCGCGTTGTGAAAGGAGACATACCGACCCCGGGGAACCTGTTCCGTCGCCGGCAACCTCTTCTTCCCTGCCGAAACCAGCTTCCATTTTAGGGGTTCCTTCCCAATGTTCCTGATTAGGGCCCGCTGGGTGGCCTGTTCCCCGGGACGGACCGTGCCGAAATCCATCCGGAGCGGCCCCACATCGAGCAAAGATGCGGCGGACCTTTCGGAAAGGCGGACATTGAAGAACAGCGTCCTTATCCCTCCCCGGGAATTGATCCGTATCTGCTCCCGCAGACCGCCCATGGGCGCTACCCGCCGGAAGGCGGCTTTCTGTCCACCTCCTTCGAGAGCGAGGATCAACGTGGGGGTCAATAACTTCCCCGGCTCCTTCTCATCCAGAAAAGCAAGGTGAATCTTCACAGGTTCGGGTGATTCACCGACCACGCCGGATATGCCCTGAGACTCAATCCTGGTCCACCCCGCCGGCCCTTCCGTAGACCAGTCCAGTTCCCCCGAACCGACGTTTTTTAGGTAAAATACACTCTTCGCCTCCTCCCCCGGTCCAAGGGCGCCGAGGTCTATCTCCCGCGGGGTGACGGTGAGAACCGGCAGAAGGTCGACATGGCTGCGGCCCGGAGAGAGTCCTGTTCCGCCCCCCTGAGCGCCGAGTAAAGCCGCGCCGAAAAGATACGGACACAGTATCGCCAAAAAAACCGCCTTTGTTAGAAACCGTTTCACTATAAGCACTCCCGATGCGTTATCGTTTGATACCTAACCCAAAGCAAAAAAGAACGCAACGATTTTCCGCCTGCGAAAAAACTTGACACCCTTCGGTTATCCGATATATCTTCCGCCGGTTTTAATGCATTTGCGCCGCCGCAGACGGACATGATTCATGAATGAGGAATCGCTGAAATACTGGATCGCCCTCAAGGGCGTGGAAGCGGTGGGCTGTGTGGGGTTTCGCACCCTGCTTGCGGCCTTTGGATCGCCGGAGTCGGTCTTTCGCGCCTCCGCCTCGACCCTCCAGGTCCTCCCCGGCATCGGTCCGAAAACGGCCGATCATATCCGATCCTTTTCCGACTGGGAGATGGCCGAGCGGGAGGTCGCCCGCTGCGGGAAACTCGGCGTGACCGTGGTGACGTGCCAAGATCCCCTCTATCCTCGTAATCTCCTTAATATTTACGACTATCCCTCTTTTCTCTATATGCGGGGGTCCCTCGCTGAGAATGAGATCGGCGTGGCGATCGTCGGATCCCGTCTCGCCTCCGCCTACGGAAAATATATAACCGAAAAGCTCAGCCGCGAACTTGCCATGCAGGGGATCACGGTGGTCAGCGGTCTTGCCCGCGGCATCGACTCCGCCGCACACCGGGGGGCGCTCGCCGGCAAGGGAAGAACCATCGCCGTCCTGGGATGCGGCCTCGACGTCCTCTATCCGCCGGAAAACGAATCGCTCGCCGCAGACATTGCCAAACACGGCGCCCTGGTCACGGAATTTCCCTTCGGGACTCCGCCC
>Ga0209835_1000711_pt1 | contig 20619 bp, 20 predicted proteins | sample LakKivwa52mmetaG_FD_184138 | JGI IMG/M metagenome (GOLD analysis project Ga0209835, IMG submission 184138) | Anoxic lake water microbial communities from Lake Kivu, Rwanda to study Microbial Dark Matter (Phase II) - Lake Kivu water 52m metaG... | ecosystem: Environmental > Aquatic > Freshwater >...
CTATTAATTATTAAGACTATTTTGTGGATAACCTTCTGTTATAATCTTTTTACTTTAAAATGGCTACGTTATTTACAAAACTCGACTCCTTTTCCCTGCAACTACAAAGCGATCAAAAAAAAAGACACGTATTTTTTGTTATATGTGCCTTGCTTATCACTACGCTTTATGGCTATTATTTTGGAACATTTGATCAAGCGAGTCATATTCCCTTTCTTAAAAAAACACTTGATCCATCACTTTTCCCAAATGATCGTTTTTTTGAGTTACGAAACACACACTACTCTTTTTTTTGGCTTCTCCTTGCTCCTTTTTTGCATTTGAACCTACTTGAAATTGTGATGTTTTTTGTCCACATTGTGAGTATTTATGCGACAATCTGGGGCGTATGGTCGTTAAGTAAGTTACTTTTTAACGATTCACTCGTTGCGTTAGGCTCTGTAGTAGCGCTCATCTTTCCTCATATAGGTTTTTCAGGTTTCCCCCTTTTTGAATTTAGCATGTTAAATAGAACAGTAGTGCTTCCACTTGAACTATTTGCGCTAACCTTATATCTTCGCAAATATAAATTGACACCATTTATACTTCTAGGGGCTCTCTACAACTTTCATGCATTGTCTGTCCATTTTTTCGCGGGAATGCTTTTCTTTGATATATTGGTACGAATAAAAAAAGTGGGCATTGGTCTATTTCTTCGTTCACTCTTTGTGTTTGTACTTTTCGCTTCTCCTGTATTGTTTTGGAAGTTTGGACATTCAGGCATATCACTACTACCTCAATATGAGTGGTTTGACATCTTAAACCGTGCAGTATTTTCGCATTTATTTAATGTGTATAGTCAGCATAACAGAGTTGTCGCTTTTCTCACTCTCAGTGGAATGAGTTCGATAGTCTTGTTTTTTATAGTTGCGAAAAAATATGTTTCAGAGCGACATGTGACGGTGCGCAATTGGTTTGTCGCAGGAATAATCGCATGTGTAGTCCAATACGTAGCAACATATATATATCCTGTTCCCATTCTTATTCAGATGCAGATTTTACGCATAGGCGTCATTATGGTGGTATTTCTCTACCTATATCTTGTTGCTCACATCGTAAAAAGTGTCCGTGAAAATCACATCCCACCAGGTCATTTTATATTCCTTTTTATATCTATTATTCTTTCGTTTTCACCCCTCGTATTCTTATTTACATGGGGGTTATACACACTTCGTCCTACTTTAATACAACTATCTACGATGATTGCTATTGTTCTGTATAGCATTGTGTTGTTGAGCATGACACACTATAAACTTTGGATGCCAGGGTTTTACATATTCCCCCAGAAAACACCATTTGTGGAAGTACAACTATGGGCAAAGAAAAATACATCAAAAGATGCTATTTTTATAACTCCCCCTGAAATATGGTGGATGTATGAAACAGAGTGGAGAGTGCTTTCTGAACGTTCTTCGGTAGTAACTTGGTCAGAGCTTCTTGAGGCAGCATTTGATCCAAGTTACATTACATACTGGAAACCTCGATTTGAAGATGTTGCTCCGGGTGCATTAGCTCGATTTCGAGGTAATTTTTTTGAAAATAGGCAAATTATTCGTAATGCTTATTACGCACACAGTGCCGATCAATTTGAGACGTTGGGTAAAAAATACAAGGCAACGTATTTGGTATCCGAAACCCAGTATATATTCCCCTTTGCACAGGTCTTTAGCAATGGCGTATTTACCGTATACAAACTTCCCTAAGCCTATTCTTCTTTTACTAAATTACGTAAGAAACCTCTCACACGAATTAATACAGAATGAATATCTCCGATAGAAAACTGTTTTGTTAACTCTTCACGCTTTTCTTTGTACAACTGCCCGCCCATTTTATATTCAAATCCCTTCGGTACGGTGTCGTTAAACAAAAGATGTATATGAGTGCGTATAAAGTGAGTAAACAATTTAATTCTTCCCTGTTTTTTGAGGCGACGAAGGGAAAACCACACCTTAAGTTTTGCAATTTGCATTGGTTTAATTCCCCAATCCTGTGCCTTTCGTATGATGTGATGATCTTCTCCAAATATTCGATCAAATCCACCGATTCGAAGAAAGACGTGCTTATTCCAAAGTTGAGGAGGACCAGCAGAAAATGGAATATGGGTATTGAGCGACAATCCGACAAGTTGATTGAATAAATTCATTACCGCATGCACCTCGGGATAGTCTTTCTTTTCAAGGGGATACACATGAGGAATAAAAACAAAGCCTCGTTTTTTTTCAATTTCGGATTCTGCAATTTTGGTAAATGTATTTCTCACAACCATGTCAGCATCAAAAAAAATGAGCGTATCTGCTTTTGCACGTGATCCACCTGTATTTTTTTGAGTGGATAGATCCCCTTTTTTTAGTTTAATAATTTTAAGGGGAATAGAGGTTGAAAATGTGCGCGCGATAGAGCGTGTTTTATCAGTAGAGTTTCCATCTACAAGTAATACCTCAAAATTTTTTTTTGATTGATTTTTGAGCGAGGTCAATAGACGACTTATATATACCTCTTCATTGAGGGTGGGTATTATGATACTAAAATATGGCTTCATATAGCCCCTAATTATATCATTTGCTACAATTGAGATATGAAAATATCTCTCGTGATACCTGTTTATAATGAAGAGGCATATATTGAAGACTGCTTACATAGTGTGAGCAAACTTCAGGTTACCCCTTACGAAGTAGTTGTTGTAGATAACAACTGCACTGATAGAACGGTAGAAATAGTGAAACGATTTCCTTTTGTAACAGTAATACGTGAAAAAAAACAAGGCATGATAGCTGCACGAAATGCAGGGTTCAATGCTGCAACAGGCAATATCATTGCACGGTGCGATGCGGATACTCATGTTCCAAAGCTTTGGACCAAGCGAATTTTATGGAATTTTACGAAATATTCTATTGATGCGCTTACCGGCCCTATTTCCTATTATGATGCACCATTAAAAACAACTATGCTCGCGCGTGCATACCTTGACATGATGAGCCCAATTCACCGTGGGGGAGAAACTCTCATAGGTCCCAACATGATTATTTCGCGAGCGATTTGGGAACGTGTGCGAAGTAAAGTATGTTTAAATGATAAGCTTGTCCATGAAGATATAGATCTTGCGTATCACATACAAGAAGTTGGTGGGATTATTCGACGCGATAATCGTTTGGTAGTTGATACATCAAGTCGCCGTATAAAGCGCAATCCGTATTCATTTTTTAGTGAGTATCCTGCGCGGTTTATGAAAACCCTCATGTATCATGATAAAGCGATAGTGCAGCTTAAAAAAAAGTTCAGGCTTCCTGCTTGGTATACAAAGAGGAAATTTCATCTAAAGTAGTTGCCTCTTGTGGAGATTTGTCATCTCGAAACCGCACAAGTCGAGGAAAACGAAGAGCATAACCTGCAGAATGTACCGGAGATTTGGTAATTTCATCTGCTTTAATTTCTACCACAATTCCAGGTGTTACCCACACATCTACATACATAAGCTGATCTACAACGTACGAAGCATGAATAGTGCGCGCTCTCAAAGCATCGCATCGCTTTTTCATCTCTCTCCACTCACTATCAGTTAACCCTGTTCCAATTTTGGAAATAGATACATACATATCTTTTGCCTTGTCGTAAATACCTACTAAAAAAGCCCCAATCCCAAAATCGGTACGTTTCCCCTTACCGATGTCATATCCCAGCACCATACAGTCAACAGTATCGTGAATCTTTGATGAATAACTTCGTTTAAACTTAATCCAGTTCCACTCTCTCGCACCCGGTCTATATAATCCGTCTAATTTTTTTGCAATGATACCCTCAAGACCTTCCTCAACCGCTTTATCAAATGATTTTTCAACGAACAGAGGATCGGAGTATAAAGCATGAGGAGCTAAAATAACTGTATTTTTCTTTGCGGTAGCTTTTATTGAGATAATACCTTCGAGTCGTTTTCTTCGCTCTGTAAATGGTCTGTTAATAAATGACTCTCCATCAATATACAGTAATTCAAAAACAAATAATCTGAGAGGAATTTCTTTTGCCTTTTCTTCAATATTGTATTTCCGTTTTCTTTGTACCGTATTTTGAAACGGGAGAAAAATATCCTCTTCTTTGTTGTATCCTATTGCTTCACCTTCCAAAATTACCTGTTTTCCTTTTATTTCTTGTTTAATTCCAAGAGCAATATCCGGATACATGTGAGTGACATCTTCAAGATTACGAGAATACAACTTAACAACTCCTAAATCTGCATCACAATGTATCTGTAACCGAAACCCATCATATTTTGGTTCAATAGCACATGTTCCAATCTGAGTGATTATTTCTTCACCTGAGGACAGTCGTTCTGCGCGCATCATGATGATTGGTGTAAAAAGTGTTGGGGTTACTTTACGAATACCCTCAATTCCTTTTTCTCGAATTAATTTACCAATGAGTCCAAGGTCTGGACTCATTTGATACGCCGACTGCAAATCTGCTCTATACTCTTTTGTGCCAATTGTCATCCACGAAAACACGTCAAGGATGGTCATATCCGAAAACCCCAATCGAAGCATGCCTTGTGGTATTCGCACTAGGTATCGACACGACAATGGGTCAAGTTGGCGAATGAGTGCGGCTAATATTCCAACTTTAAGATCATTTGAACCATCTCCGCTTGCATGTGCGAGTCGTTGCAATTCAGAAAACACCTCATCAATAGTAAGTTGTTTTTCTTCAAACGAAATAAACTGCTTTTTAAATTCTTCTACGGTAGTTCCTACATCGCCGATGCGTTTATTTTCTTTTTCAAAATAGGATCTATCAATATTAAGCGCTGATACAACCGATTTAATCACAGTTTTCTCCGCCATACCAAACTCGACGCTTTCATACAAAGGAGCCACTCTCCCCTGTAGCAAATAGGTAGTCTTTTGTATTTCATCGGGGGACAGTTTTTGATACAGTTCAGCAAGTATTTTTGTCGTCTCAAGTCGTGCAGGAGTCTTTTCTACTCGTTCAAAATACTGTGCAAGTTCAGAAAAGTACATACGCTCAATTGTATCGCATCTCAATGAATTTGTGGAATGACAAAGTTATACACCGAAAATGATCTGGTTTAGATTATTACAACAGTATATAAATCCAAATTGTTGTTTATAAACCATTGTGCGAATACTACGTGCACCGTATTGTGAAAGATACATGCTTGCACATGTATTTTCTGGGACACATAAAGGTTTAACCGGCGTATTAATCGACGTTGAAGTAGATATTGCTAATCGCGGATTTCCCTCAGTAAATCTTGTTGGTCTACCAAATAAATCTATAGAAGAAGCAAAAGACAGAGTGCGCTCAGCGATTGTAAATACAGGATTTGAGATGCCCGACTCAAGACTCACCATTAACTTGGCACCCGCCGATATTCCCAAAGAAGGTTCTGAGTTTGATCTCCCTATTGCGCTTGGAATATTAAGTGCTTCTGGAATGGTGGATAAAAAAGCATTGCAAAGAAGCGTATTTGTTGGAGAGCTTTCACTTGAAGGAAAATTGCGCCCGATATCTGGAGTATTGCCACTCGCACTTCTTGCTCGGGAGAAAAAAATGGAGTATGTATATGTACCCTTTGAAAACGCCGCAGAGGCAGCAATTGTGCCAGATATTAAAGTTATTCCGCTTTTTACTCTGGAAGATGTCATTCTTCATCTAAACGGGATAAAAATACGCAAACCCCTTGACCATATCCCTCTTCAAACAATTGCTAAAGAAGATTTGTTATTTGATTTTTCGATGGTAAGTGGACAAGAAACTGCAAAACGCGCACTTGAAATTGCAGCGGCAGGATTTCACAACGTACACTTACGGGGAGTTCCTGGCGCAGGAAAAACACTTCTTTCACGAGCGTTTGCATCAATTCTACCCCCTCTCCTTCAAGAAGAAATGCTTGAAGTTTCCAAGATTTATAGCATTGTTGGACAGCTCCATGGAAAAGGATTTATTACTCACCGACCGTTCCGCTCCCCTCATCACACCACGTCACGGATTGGTTTGATAGGGGGCGGAACGCATCCAGTGCCAGGAGAGATCTCTCTTGCCCACAGGGGCGTTCTTTTTTTGGATGAGTTTCCTGAGTTCCCCAGATCGACAATTGAATCATTGCGTCAGCCTATTGAGGATGGAGTAGTTACCATATCTCGAGCAGCTGGCAGTGTGACATTTCCTGCCCGATTTATCTTAATAACTGCATCTAATCCTTGTCCTTGCGGGTATCTAGGACATCCAACAAAACGATGTAAGTGCTCCCTCTCTCACATTGTTCGGTATCAGAAAAAAATATCAGGTCCTATTTTAGACAGAATCGACATACATGTCGACGTTCCTCCAGTGAAGCATGACAAACTTCTTAAACACATAGATGCGTCAATCGAATCAAGTGACACAGTGAGAAAACGAGTTATTCAAGCGCGGGAACGACAGTATGAACGATTTCATTCTTTCTATATGAACGGAGAGATGTCAACGTCTGATATTCGTTCAAAATGTGTTTTGAAACAGGCAGCGTCAAACTTGTTAAAAACTGCGGTTTCCCGTCTCTCTCTTTCGGCACGCTCATACTTTAAGATAATAAAAATTGCACAAACAATTGCCGACCTAGGCAGTAAGGATTCAATAGAAGGACCACATATCGCAGAGGCATTACAATATAGACCAAAAGAAGAATGATTTGAAATTTACTTTTTGCTCACTATAATGAGCTTACATTATTCATATTTTTATATATAACTCTATGCAAACTCCTAAACAGGAAGATAAAAAAAACCCAAAAATTCAAGCAGTGGATTTGGCAATTGAACAAATTCAACGAGAGTTTGGAAAAGGTTCTATTATGCGTCTTGGGAGTGGTCCTAATATGGCGGTTGAAGCCGTAAAGACGGGAGTTATGCCACTTGACTTTGCTCTGGGTATTGGTGGTATTCCAAAGGGAAGAATTATTGAAATATTTGGCCCCGAATCATCAGGAAAAACAACATTGTGTCTTTCCCTTATTTCGGAAACACAAAAAACAGGTGGAATCGCAGCATTTATTGATGCAGAACATGCAATTGACCCTGCGTGGGCACAAACATTGGGAGTAAAACTTGATGATCTTCTGGTTGCGCAACCAGATACAGGTGAACAAGCTCTTGAGATTGCTGAGTCGCTCATACGCTCAGGAGGAGTTGATTTGTTGATAATAGACTCAGTAGCTGCGCTGGTTCCGAGAGCTGAAATTGAAGGTGAAATGGGAGATGCTCAGATGGGACTTCAAGCTCGACTCATGTCCCAAGCACTTCGCAAGCTTGCAGGAGTTCTCTCAAAATCAAAAACAACTATTGTATTTACCAATCAGCTCCGCATGAAAATCGGAATTATGTTTGGCAATCCAGAGACAACTCCTGGAGGTATGGCTCTTAAATTTTACGCTTCAGTACGTATGGATGTTCGAAAAATAGAGACGCTTAAAAAGGGTCCTGAAATAATTGGAACTCGAGTAAAGGTTAAGATTGTTAAAAATAAAATGGCTCCCCCATTTAAAATTGCAGAGTTTACTATAAACAGCCAAGGCATTGATAAACTAGAAAGTATGATTGATACTGCTATTGAAGGAGGAGTTCTTACGAAAAGCGGATCATTCATCAAGTTTCAAGATAAAATGCTCGGTCAAGGCAAAGAACAAGTAAAAGACCTTCTCAATCAAGATGAGAAGTTGCGCCACACCCTAATTAAAGCCGTTGAGCAAAAAGTGTTTAAGAAATAACTACACTTTTGTAACAATTAAGCGTTTATGGACACTCATTCAAAAGCGAGACATGTGTTATTGTCGTTTGCGTATCGATATTTAAAATATCGAACTAGAACTGAGTGGGAAATGAGGCGATATCTTGAAAAAAAGGTTGCGTTGTACCGGTTTGACGTAACCCTTATAGATGTAGTAATCGAATATCTCATCTCTATTCATCTTCTTGACGATATGGTATTTATCGGAGAGTTTGTGCGAAGTCGAAACACTATTAAACCAAAAGGAGCTAGAGCGCTTCGTATGGAGCTCAAAAAATATGGGGTTCGTGATACCGATATAGATACATACTTGAAGGAGCATAAACAACAAGAAGAAGATTTAGCACTGCGAGCATTACGATCAAAAATGAAAACGTTATCACATATTCACGACACTTCAAAGCGATTTCAAAAAGCAGTTCAATTTATGCAGAGACGAGGATTTTCGTATGACACGGCAAAACATGCCTATAACTCCCTTTCTGAGAAAATGTAACAATGCTTAGAGCAAAGGTTGCAAACTAGTACAGGAAGGGTATATAATACAGCTATTATTAATTGGTTGAGGAGAGAAAACCAATTATCAGAGAAAACACATATGAATCATTCTGTAACGCAGTTTATCGCAACAAATGACGCATAAGATACGTGCATTCTCTCTCAACTAATAGCTATACATAGACTATGTTCGGTTCATTTTTTAAGAAATTGTTCTTCGGAAAAGAAATCCAAGAACAAGAACTCAAACTTCAACATGAGGCAAAAGAGATAATTCTCAAAGCCAAAGAAGAGGCTATCCGTATTAAGCAAGAGGCGGAAACTCAGGCACAAAAAAATCTTGCAGAGTCGCTTGAGGTGGAAAAGAGAATTGCTACAAAAGAAGCTCAAATCGATCAAAAAAGCAATCAGCTCACCACTGAAAAACAACAACTTGAGCGTGATAAGCAATCACTTGTCGACATGAAGAAAAACGTCGAAGAAAAACGCGATCAGATACTCCAAAAGCTTGAAGCTATTGCACAGATGACAAAAGATCAGGCAAAGCAACTCCTTTTAGCTGGATGGGAGGAAAAATTAAAAGCAGATGTAGCCAAACGCATTACACAGGCTGAAGAAGATATTAAACGATCAGTAGATGAGAAAGCAAAAAGCCTTCTTGTCGATGCTATGAGATACGGGGCAACAGATGTTACTGCTGAATATACATTGTCCGTAGTCCATCTACCAAGCGATGAATACAAAGGGAGAATAATTGGAAAAGAAGGACGTAACATCCGCGCTTTTGAAGTAGCAACTGGGGTAGATGTTGACCTTGAAGAAAGTGGTGTTATTAAATTGTCATCATTTGACGCGATTCGACGTGAAATTGCACGCACTGCACTTGAGCGTCTTATTAAAGATGGACGAATTCAGCCTCCTCGAATTGAAGAGATTGTAAACAAGACAAGAGAAGAAATTGAGAAAACAATTTATAAGGCTGGAGAAGAGCTTGCTCACAAAGTGGGAGTATTTAATTTGCCTGTTGAACTTATTAAGCTCTTAGGCCGATTTAAGTATCGTTTTTCCTATGGCCAGAACATGATCGTGCACACGTTAGAAGAAACTCGAATCGGTATTGCACTTGCACACGAACTGAAAGCTGATGTGAACGTTGTAAAGCTTGGATGTTTATTCCACGATATTGGAAAGGTTATAACCGACAAAGAAGGATCGCATATTGATCTGGGTGTAGAACTTCTTAAAAAATATCGATTCCCACAAAAAGTAATCGATGCTGTTGCATCACATCACGAAGATGTCCCAATGGATACTATTGAGGCAGTTATCGTTTATATCTCTGATGCGGTTTCTGGCGGAAGACCTGGAGCAAGGCATGAAGATTTTGAAGAATATCTGAAACGAATTAAAACTATCGAGGATACAGCTAAAACAAAAAAAAGCGTTAAAGAAGCATATGCTCTCCAAGCAGGAAGAGAACTTCGTGTTATAGTCCGTCCCGATGAGATGACTGACGAAGAAACAGTGGTGCTTGCAGCAAAAATTAAACAAGAACTTGAGGAAAAGTTCGATGTGTTCCCAGGTCAAATTAAGATAACGGTATTACGCGAATATCGAACAGAGGCACAAACGAAGATATAGTCGTAAAGTCAAAAAAAATAAACACCCTAGATATATAAAAAAACTAGGGTGTTTTTTATGACTCTTTTCTTATTGTCCTAACGCTCCAAATTTGATATAGATTGTTACAATAAGATATTCTTAATGTAGATTGACAGGACAATATAAAATGAGTAAGCTGTGTCTACTTAAGTATTAATTACGTCTCATGCAAAGGGGGTGACGACAATTATGACAAAAGCAGATCTCATCGCTCAAGTAACAAAAAAAGCAGGTCTTACTGCAAAAGCAGCAAAAGATGCTGTAAATGCAGTCTTCGGCACAGTAACCGACGCAATGAAGCGTGGTGAAAAAGTCGTCGTAACAGGATTTGGAACATTTATGGTCCGCAAGAGAGCAGCTCGTAAGGGCCGCAATCCACAAACCGGAGCCGAAATTCAAATTCCATCGACAAAAACTCCAGGCTTTACAGCTGGAAAAAGCCTGAAGAGACTTGTTAAGTAATAGTTTCGACAAGTCAGACATATAAACTGCCCTCCGAATCGGAGGGCGGTTTTTTTATTGACAGTTTATGGGTGTGGTATACTTCTTGTATATGCCGGTCTTCATTGCTACAGACCATCGCGGCTTCGATTTAAAAAATAAACTCGTGGAGTATCTCCAAGAGCAAGATATACGTGTTGAAGATTTTGGCAACTATCAGCATGATCCAGAAGACGATTATCCCGATTTTGCCAAAAAGGTTGCGCAAGCCGTACAACAAAACCCAAATAAAAATATTGGCATAGTTATATGTGGATCAGGCATTGGTGTAAGTATTGCAGTGAATCGTTTTGCTCATGTTCGATGTGGACTTGCTCTTAATGCGGATCAAGTTCAACACGGGAGAGAGAATGACTCAACAAATATCCTTGCTATTGCATCAGACTATACTGATTTTGAAACGGCTAAAAAATATATCGATATTTTTATTCATACTATGCCACGGAAAGTAGAAAAGTATAAACGAAGAATGGATAAGCTTGAAACACTTACTACATAGCATACTTCCCTTCGGTTGTTTTCCGCACAATCCCGCGTATTTCAAGTGTAGTTAATAACGATAATACGACAGAGGTTGATATATCACAATTTCGAGCAAGAAAGTCAGCTGTTGCGGATTGAGATGAAAGTATATTTACAATTTTTGATTCTTCATCACTTATTATTTCTCGTAAAGTATTGACCTTTCTTACTTTCATCGGTTGATCTGTAATGACGTCAAGCGGGTGTTGAAGTAGTTGCGCTCCTTGTTTAAGTAGTATGTGGGGACCTATGGATAGTTCTGATGTAATATGTCCAGGCACCGCAAACACATCCTTGCCGTTTTCTGCGGCGTATCGTGCAGAAATTAGTGATCCCGATCGCTCCCCTCCTTCTACTATTACTAGACTGTGCGAAAGACCAACAATAATTCTATTTCTCAATACAAAAGCCGCTCTCGTAATTGATGTACCGGGAGGATACTCTGAAATGACTATTCCATTTTTTTTAATAATGGACTCGTAGAGTAACTCATTCTGTGATGGATATGGTGAAGATATATTGGTACCTAGGACGGCTATTGTTCTACCCTTGTGATCAACTGCTGCTTGTTGTGTAATACTATCAATGCCATATGCAAGACCAGATACCACAACAATCCCGTTATCTGCATATACTTGCCCACACCATACTGCCACATCTTTTCCATACTCAGTTGGTTTTCTTGAACCCACAACTCCAATACAAGTGTCGTCTGAAAAATGAATACGTGACTTATCACCTCGACCAAAAATACAAATCGGAGGATCTTTAATATTGTGAAGTGAAGGAGGATAATCGGCATCATAAATGCATAAAAACCATACATCGTTTTTCTGTAATAGCCGTACTGACTCTTTATATGAGTATGTTTTTCTGAAAGATACTAAATGAGCAATTTGATTTTCAGTAAGCACCTTCGTAAGTAGTTTTTGGGGGGCGTAAAAAGCTTTATGGATTGATCCAAATTCTTGAACCATTCGCTGAAATGCCGCGTGCCCAATACCACCACAATAGGCAATACCTAAACACGCAGCACGTGCATCATCCACAAATTTCAGTGTAGATGAGATTTCTACAAATGTCTATAAGTAAATACTGTTAATTTGATTTTTTAATCGAAATTACGCTATTATTCTTCTTCACATCGGCAATAATTATATCTCCAATTTTTGTTTTTCCTTCAACAATACGTAGCGCAACTTCATCCATAATAAGTTCATCAATAAGTCTCTCAAGTGGTCGCGCTCCATAGGTTGCATCAAATCCTACTGTTTGCAAATATTTTTTTAAAGCCTCCGTTGATTGTAGATGAAGCCCTTGCTTTTTAAGTCTTTCGCCAACTCTATTGAGATGTATTTCGACAATTTTCTTCATCATATCAGTAGTAAGTGAATGAAACTCAATGAGCGCGTTTAGTCGATTGATAAACTCGGATCGGAAAAACCCTTTGGCTTTTTCTTGATTTGCAAGATTGGAAGTCATGATTATAATTGTGTTTTTAAAATTCACCGTTCGCCCCCTACCATCGGTAAGTCGTCCATCATCAAGCACTTGCAAGAATGTGTTAAATATTTGTGGATGTGCCTTCTCCACTTCATCCAATAATACAACTGAAAACGGTTTGCGACGAACAGCGTCAGTCAACTGACCTCCCTCATCATACCCAACATATCCTGGTGGTGCACCGATAAGTCGAGACAAGGCGTGTGCCTCTTGATACTCGCTCATGTCGATTCGAATCATTGATTTTTCATCATGAAACAATTCTTTTGCTAATGCTTTTGCTGTTTCGGTTTTACCAACACCCGTTGGTCCAAGAAAAAGGAAAGATCCTATTGGTTTTGTTTCTTCACTCAGTCCCGCACGCGCACGTCGTATTGACTGTGCAACTTTGAGGAGAGCATGATCTTGACCTATCACAGAAGTTGCCAACCGCGCTTCAAGACCTGATAATTTTTCTGATTCAGACTGAAGTAATTTTGTAATTGGAATTCCAGTCCATCGAGATACAATATTCCCAATGTCTTCATCGGTGACTTCTTCACGAAGAATTCGTTTTTCTTGCGGAATTGATTTCCATTCTTTTTCAAGTTTTTTAAGTTGATCTGCAATGTGTGGCATTTTACCATACTTAAGCTCTGCCGCTTTTTCTAACAGCACTTCGTGCTCAGCTCTTTCAAGTTCAATCTTTAAAGCATCATATTCTGCCCGTAATTTTTGAAGCTGTGCTACTATTTTTTTCTGTTCTTTCCATTGCGTTTCTTTTTCATTAAACTCTTTTTGAAACGAATCGCGTTCAGCAACTAACATTGTTTTGCGAGTTTCAATATTTTTTTCTTTTTTAAGTGCGGCAAGTTCAATATCGTGTTGAATAATTTTACGTTTTAGTCTGTCGAGTTCTGTAGGCATCGAGTCTATTTCAATTTTTGCAGATGCTGCAGCTTCATCGATTAAATCAATGGCTTTATCCGGTAAATATCGGTCAGTTATATATCGTATAGAAAGGCGAACTGCAGCTAAAAGAGCATCATCAGTTATACGAATGCCATGATGAACTTCATACTTTTCCTTTATGCCACGTAAGATAGCTACAGAGTCTTCGGGAGTAGGTTCCTCAACATATACTGGTTGGAACCGACGTTCAAGTGCCGCATCTTTTTCAATGTGTTGTCTATATTCCTTTATCGTTGTTGCACCAATAGCATGAATAACTCCCCTGGCAAGCGCTGGCTTTAACATATTCGCTGCATCAACAGCACCTTCAGCCCCACCTGCTCCAACAATGGTATGAAGTTCATCCATAAATAGAATGTATTTCCCAGAAGCTTTTTCTACACTATGTAATACTCCTTTTAATCTCTGTTCAAACTCGCCTCGATATGCAGCACCTGCAAGGAGCCCTGCAAGATCGAGTACTACTATTTGCTTCTGTTTTAATGTATCAGGCACATCTCCATCAATAATTCGTTGTGCAAGTCCTTCCACGATAGCTGTTTTACCTACTCCTGGATCTCCAAGGAGTGCAGGATTATTTTTTGTGCGGCGAGACAGTATTTGGATAACTCTTCGAACTTCTTCATCACGTCCAATTACCGGGTCAAGTTTATGTAACTTTGCACGCTCAGTTAGATTAATAGTATAGGTTGACAACGGATCTTTTTGATCCTGTGGTGGTTGGTAGTTGATGTTCATATTAGCACTTAAACTTGTTAAGTGCTAATATGATAGCAGAGACTACTTAAGTTTGTCAATCCCCCCTTTGTTCCAAGGGTTACATCGCAGTATTCTATAAATACCCAATACCCCTCCTTTTATCACTCCATATTTATCAACTGCTTGATAGGTATAGTCGGAACAAGTTGGATAAAAGCGACAACTAGTAAACAAGTTTGTTTGTAAAAAAGAAATACGTTTGTACCCACGAATAAAAGCAAGAATAAGTCGCTTCATAGAGATATGATAGCAAAGGAAATGACCAATGATCAATGTCCAATGACCAAATATATGTACTTAATTTGGTCATTTGAATTTGGGATTTACTTGGTCATTGGTCATTTGACATTGGTAATTCATTTGTGCGAAATATACTATAATACTAAACATGAAGATAACTATTCTGACGCTCTTTCCTAAAATGATCGAGGGCTTTTTGAGTGAATCAATAATCAAGCGCGCTCAGGAGAAAAAATTGGTTGAAATTGAAATCGTAAATATCCGTGAATTTGCCCTTGACTCCTATGGCACCGTAGATGGACGACCTTATGGAGGAGGAGCTGGCATGGTACTGCGCGTTGATGTGCTTTCTCAGGCACTTTCTCGTGTATCAACACCCCGTCATACAATTCTCACATCGGCAAAAGGCAAAAAATTTGTACAAGAAGATGCAGAACGATTGTTAGCACATACCCACGTGGTTCTCATCGCAGGACACTATGAGGGAGTAGATGAACGATCAATGCAGTTTATTGACGAAGAGCTTTCGATGGGAGACTTTATCCTTACCGGTGGTGAGCTTGCGTGTGCAACTATTCTTGACGCGACCATTCGTCTCATCCCAGGCGTACTCAAAAAAGAAAATGCAACCAAAGAAGAAAGTTTTTTTAAAGTTTCTATTAAAGATCTTATAGATGTTGTCGGTAATCACCCATTATTAGAGTCACTCAAAGCAAGAGAGGTTCAGGAAGTTCACCTTCTTGAATACCCTCAATACACACGACCTGAAGAATTTGAAGGAATAAAAGTGCCAGAGATTTTATTGTCAGGTGATCCAAAAAAAATAAAAAAATGGCAACTCCAAAAAGCATTTGAGGAAACTCTCACCAAACGCCCCGACCTATTGTCATAGTTTGTTATTTTTTACCTGTAATTGAAGTAATCCAATCCAAATGACTACTTAATTTAGGTGAATATACAGGACCTAGATTATGACTCGCAATCCCAATCAAATATTTTATACCGTTGTGTTCGTATATAATCGGACTACCAGAATCTCCTTTATGAGTGGAATTTTTATTTGCTTTCTTTTCATCTAAATAGCCAATTCGAAGTGGATTCTTGTTTGGTCCTGAAACTATTGGAAGTTTAATAGTTTGAAGTTCCTTTGGATAAACGGGAAGAATGGGAAATATCCATATCGTGTCAAAACGATAAACTCCATATCCCGCAACTGTAACCTGATTATCTAAGGCGTACAATTCATTTTCAAGGTGGATTGGTGCAAGAATTGGTTTCTGGAACGAACTTATAATTGATTTGTTCGTTTTTATAATTGCAACATCAACTGGGGCATAATCAAATCCACCTGGATAATCAGGATGTATATAGACATCACTTATAGAGTAGAGTGTATTCCTATATATCTCAGGATCCATTTTTCCTATCAGTCCCGTTAATCCAACAGCCAAACCTATATTTGAATATTCCTTAATTCCTTCAAAACAATGTGCAGCTGTAACAATCCAACTATCGTACAACACCACCCCTCCACATAAAAGTGATTTTTTCGTATAGAAATCAAATTCTCCCTTTTCGCTGTTTAGTACAGCTTTATCTTTATAGTACAGCAACACCATATAGGGAAATTCTCCTTGGCTCGCAGCTCGTCCCCCAATAATTGCCCGCGGAGCAGCTTGCGTTTGAGACGTGGCACGTTCACGCCTAATGCTCTCTGAAACATAAATAAGGAATAATGATAGTAGACACAGTAATCCAATCAACACCACAATTTTTCTTGAAATACATATCAATTGATCTTTCATGCGTTTATTAAATCATGATTTTGATATATTGATCAATAGAATAAGTTTTAGTGCTTGTTTATAATATTGATAATTTGTACAATTAGATTGTTGTAATGCGCATATACTTTACTGCTTCAATTGCTGGAAAGAAAAAATATATTCATGTGTATGAGTTAATTCGTAAAAATCTTGAGTCGTTTGGTCATTCTGTTATTGCAGATCATATTATTCAATCATCTGAAACCTTAATTAAGCTTGAAACAGTTACACAACGTGAACGGTTTCATAAAAGACTTCGACACTGGATTATGAGTGCCGACTGTGTTGTTGTTGAAACTTCCTTCCCGTCGGTGAGCGTTGGATTTGAAATTTCGCTAGCATTACAACTTCAAAAACCAGTACTCGTTCTTTTTCAAAATGAATCACCCACACTTTTGTCTGGTTATGATAATGAAAAGCTTGTGTGTGAAAAATATACGACACATACGCTTAAGTCGACACTAAAAGATTTTTTACTATTTGCAAAATCTCAGGAAGAACATCGTTTTACCTTCTATTTATCATCAGAGCTCGGACACCACCTTTCTAGAGTGGCAAAGAAAAAAAATATTCCTAAGTCAGTATATCTTCGGAATCTCATAGAAAAAGATCGTGAAGAATCTGCAAAAAAATCAGCTGATTGACTTAACGATTATAATTTGGCATACTTTAACTGTTACTATTTAAGTAATAGATATATGATTCAAGCAAAACAATTTTCCGACTCAATTTACACAATGAGTGGGATTTCAAAAAAAACAATTGAAGAACATTTGAAGCTGTACACTGGTTACATAAACAAATATAATGAAATCTCAGAAAAACTAACCCTTTTAACCGACGACGATTTTTCAAAAGCGAATCAAGTTTACTCGCACGTTCGCGCACTCAAAACTGAACTTAGTTTTGCATGGAATGGAGTGTTTAATCATGAAATCTACTTTGCTCATTTAGGGGGTGCTGGGGGGATGGTGAGTGGCGCTCTTTCTGACCAAATTACAAAAGATTTTGGTTCATTTGATTCTTTTAAAAGGGATATAAAAGCGTCTGCCCTAAGTGCACGTGGCTGGGTATGGACTGTATGGCATCCAAGAGAGTCAAAATTAATAAACCATGTGGGCGATACACAAAATACGTATGCATTCTGGGGAGCAACACCCATACTTGCATTAGATACATACGAACATGCATATTTTGCTGATTACGGAGTCAATCGAGGTCAATATGTAGACTCATTTTTTGAGAACATACAATGGGATGTAGTCGAAAAATCATTTGATGCAATCCAAAAGTAAAGACTCAATCTTTAGAACTTGAACAGCGACATTTTTTTTGCTATAACTGGTACCTATGATCTCGCTTAATAAAGTTACCAAGCAGTTCGGAATAAAAATTGCGGTATCTGACATATCATTTAGCGCGAACCCTGGCGACATAGTAGGATTTGTTGGGCCAAATGGTGCTGGTAAAACTACAACCATGAGGCTAATAGCCGGACTTCTCCACCCTACTTCTGGAACAGTGTCCGTTTTTAAGAATAATCCTATTCGAAATAGAATGGATGTACTTCCAAAACTTGGGTATTTGCCAGAAAACAACCCACTCCCTCTTGATATGACAGTTGAGGAGTATTTATTTTTTATTGCCGAGGTTAAAAATGAAAAACATTTAGCAAAGATTGTGTTAGACCTTCACATTGACGATGAACTTAATAAGCGAATAGAACAACTTTCAAGAGGATATAGACAACGGGTCGGTTTGGCAGCAGCGTTATGTGGTAACCCTGATATTTTACTTCTTGATGAGCCAACCTCAGGACTTGATCCTATTGAGCAGGACGTCATTAAAGATTACATTGCAAAGTTAGCGAAAAAAAGGACTATATTGTTTTCTACTCACATACTCTCTGAAATTGAAGATGTAGCCACACGATTACTTATAATCCACAATGGAGCTTTGCTTTTTGACGGAAACAAACCAAAAGGTAAGGGAGCAGTTGAGACTTTGTTTAAAAAATTGATAAAGAAAAAATAATGAAAGCACTATTTAAAAAGGAAGTTGGTCAATTGTTAAACTCACCAATCGGGTATGTTGCACCAATTATATTTGCACTCTTTTTAGGATATATGTATGTTAAAGATGTTTTTGTAATTGGCTCCGCATCATTAAAAGCCTTTTTTGGACTTGCACCTTGGCTCCTTTTTATTTATCTCCCTGCCCTTGCAATGAGATCGATAAGTGAAGAAAAGAGAACAAATACAATGGAAGTAGTTCTTACGCTTCCTTTGTCAGAGCGTAGTATAGTTGCGGGAAAACTACTTGCGCTTACTGCAATAACTGCAATATCGTGGTTTCTGACTTTTTCAATTCCAACTGTTCTTGGTACTTTGGCAGGAATATCTGTTACTGAAACAGTAATTGGATATTTTGGCATTCTTCTTTTAAGCATAATGTACCTTTCATTTTCATTGTATGTTTCAAGCCGAATCGCAAATCAAATTGTGTCATTTCTTGTATCAGCGATCATCCTTTTTTTTATAACAACCCTCTCTTCAGATTTTCTTGCAAATGTTTTACCAAAAACAGCGCAAGATTTACTCTTAATGGTTAGTCCAACACTCCATGTGGATAATTTTTCTAAAGGAGTAATAGATTTTCGGTCGCTTAGCTATTTCATTGGTCTTATATATCTTTTCTTTGAGTTGACAGTTGCGGAACTAAAAAAAAGAACATAATGAAAAAATATATTGGTTTTTTTATCGTTGGTGTACTCTTTACTCTTTTAACAATCTTTCCCCTTCGAATTGATCTTTCCAAAGGGAGAGCGTATACGTTATCGCCAGCAACAAAAAAGATTGTAAGCAAACTTTCAAAGGATGTCCGTATTACCTTTTTTGTGTCAAGTGACATCCCCACTCGACTTATACCGTTGCGCAATGAAATTACTCAACTTTTTCAAGAATATAGACAATCATCTAATCGTATTGGTATTGAGATAAAAGATCCAAAAAATGACACCGAGTCAACAAAAAAAGCTGAGGAGTTTGGTATTCCTAAACTTCAATATTCACAACTCGAACAAAATAAATATCAAACATCCTCATTCTATTTTGGTGTCGTTATTGAACACGACGGTAAAACCGAAATTATTCCTCAGGTCAGTGATTATGCCAATTTAGAGTATAACGTAACATCTGCTTTGTACAGACTTACTAACAAAGAAATACCAAAAGTAGGAATAATGGGAGATGTTGGAAACCAGCTTAGCGCACTTAGACAAACACTTTCTCAGCAGTATTCAGTTAGTGATATTCCATTTGATACAACTAGTCCTGAAAGTGAAGTTAATCCGTTTGATGAATTGAGCGCTGTAATTATTGTTGATGATGGATATACGCAACTATCAAAAAACACCGTGTCATATTTAAAAGAATTTTACGAATCTGGAAAACATATAGTCGTTTTTGCAGGGGGCGTTTGGATAAACGAACAGACCCTACAAGCTCAAGCAGCTGAAAACAATTTCAACGAGCTTGTGGCTAGTTATGGTGCCCAAATAAACAGTGATCTCGTACTCTCAACATCAGCAGAATATGTAAACTTTGGAAACGCAACTATGCAGTTTTTAACACCCTATCCTTTTTGGATTCGCACAAATATATTCAACAAAGAATCTCCACTATTTGTAAATACGCAGTATGTTACCTATCCATGGACAAGTTCAATTTCACTCAAAAACCCTTCATCTGCAAAAATTACGTCACTTATATCATCATCCGATAGATCATGGGCGCAAGTGAAAGACTTTGTACTAGATCCAAACACACTCCCCCAACCACTTGCAAACGATCTAAAACAACGCGTTCTCGGTGTGGAGATTCAACATGTTAAGGGGGGAACAATGATAGTTATTCCCTCTTCCCGATTCGCAATGGATAGATATATTAGTCAGGGAAGTGGGAATTTAGACTTCGTACTTAACACTATTGATTTGCTCGGCTCAAACGGTGCATTAGGTGGAATCCGTTCAAGATCTGCTTCCTTTTATCCACTTCCGGATATGGCCGACTCTATGAAGAATGTGTATAAATATACTGCACTTTTAGGTGGACCACTTCTCTGGCTATTTTACGGTGTGGTACGAACGGTAAAAAGACAGAAAAAATAATTTTTCTACCTTACCTTTTTCAACCTGTAGACACATACCGAGCAGACTTTGTGCTTCCAACCTTTTTGATTATTCCTTTCTTTACCAAATCCTGCACATCGCGTAGAACAGAGTCTTCTGAGATATCAGGAAAGATGGTGTTGAATGCTTTATTTTGCAAGTATCCAATTTCTT
>Ga0209835_1000712_pt1 | contig 20589 bp, 20 predicted proteins | sample LakKivwa52mmetaG_FD_184138 | JGI IMG/M metagenome (GOLD analysis project Ga0209835, IMG submission 184138) | Anoxic lake water microbial communities from Lake Kivu, Rwanda to study Microbial Dark Matter (Phase II) - Lake Kivu water 52m metaG... | ecosystem: Environmental > Aquatic > Freshwater >...
CAGGCTTCAGATGGAACGCCCTCCCAGCTCAACCACGACCAGGCATTGGTGCTCTACGCGCTATCAAGGGATGCCATAAGGGAAGAGGCAAAGGACAAGAATTTCAAGGGCACGTTCGTCCATTACGAAAACTGCAAGGATGTAGCGGAAGCAAGCAAGATGGTTTATGATTGGGAGGCGGACAAGTCCGAGCTTTCCCGGAAGCTTGCGAGCCTGAATCAGAACCGGGAATGGTACCTTGGCAACAACCGCGACCTTTTCGTGCTCACCGCAGGCTACAAGCAGGTTGCTCCGGACAAGGTTGAAGAGAAGAAAGCTCAAGATAAGATGGAGAAAGTAGCAGAAATAGTAACCTTGGGTAATGGCGGCACCACATTCGCAATCCTCCCTGCAGCATATGGCAAATCTGCTCCAGTTGTGATTGAGGAGAGCGACATCAAAAACAAAGTCAATGCAGACTCTCCGCAGGAAGTGATGGATGTTGTTGCTGCTGACGAACTTATAACTGAAAAAATGAGTGATGGAACCTATAAACGAGAGCCGGTTCTTGATATGTACCGGGAAATAAAAATAACTGCGAATGACACGCCAGAAACCATACAGGAAAAAGTTGAACATGGAACTGGCATGTGGAATGAGGCTAGCGAGCTTAATCCATTTGTGGATTTGGCTAAGAAGGCGGTGACCTTGAGCGCGCCCGGGCAGTTTGATGAGGCGGAACTAAAAGGCATTTTCACAGCGGCAGGCACGCAAACCGTGATGATTGGGCCTCAAAATGACATCCCAGTCACGGTTTATAGCGAATTCGATGCGGTTTCAACGCTAACCGAAGCTCCGCCAGCAAACGTTTTGTTAACATCTGCGAGTGATGAGATAAAGAATAAGCCTCCCACACAAATCATAACAGAATCCGCTACCCACTCTACCGAATCAGAAATCAACAAAGTGCTTGACCAGACCTATAAGGTCCAGGAGGCTACAGAACCAATTATGGCTTCAAAACCAATCAATAAGCGGAGGAGAAACGTTTTTGGTACGCCTGGGAGGGATTTTGCGGCCAACCTTAATTCAAGGACAGGTCTATCCACTGCCATGATAGCCCGCGGGCATCTTGAGTCTATTAGTGAGGTTGAATTCAAGGCTTCGGATAAACAAAAACAAAAAACCTACAGGGAGGTTTATGTAAACGGTGAACGGATGTACTATCGTTTTACGCCCGCGTTTTCCGCTCAACTTGTTGAAGCTGGCTATCCTGTTGATGATAAGCGACACAATGGCAGCAAACCTGGCCAATTTTATCTCATACATGGCGCGCTCAGCGACAACCAAGCTACGACCAATGACACCCGGCGCTTAAAGGCATTCCAGGATTTCATGCGCGATTATTATGCGCCACACTGCCTCGATTCGGAGATAAAAATGAAATATCCATCTGCACAAATAGGTGAGACATTTACGGAAAATAGGGCCATTCTCATAAATGGCATAGAGGCATGGGGAAATCCCGTGCAGGCGGTTTTCAGCCTGGACCCGAATGTCGATGGCAATTTCAGATTGCAGCATGCTTTTTCTGAGAGGCTGAAAACCCCAAATACAGATACGGCTGCTGTGTATAAGGAAATGCAAATAGACCCAAGCAACGACGTCAAATTATACTCTGTGGAATCAGTCAGGAAAGTTGTGTTCTCCACAGAGTGAATATAGATATTTGTAGCGGGCTTGAAGCAGCCAAACCTCCCTCTTTTTTAAATGGTGCGAGGCAGAAAAACCCCGCATGGGCTTGTGGCGCAGTGGTAGCGCGCCTGCTTTGCATAACCGGTATTTCAGGTTCAAAAAAGCAGGAGGCCGAGGGTTCGAATCCCTCCAAGTCCATTTTTTTCTTCCCCAACAGTCTTGTTTTTTATAGCTAAGACCGCTATTTTTCCACCATGGGAATCTTTGACCTTGTCTCATCGGCGCTCAAGCCAAAGCCGCTTGCCAATAGGAAGGCGAAGTGCCCCAAATGCTCCGCCGACGTGACATTGGGCATGGAGCGCTGCCCCCAGTGCGGAACGCACATAGAGTCCATGTTCCGCCTCGAGTGCCCCAAATGCAAGGCTGCAAATCCGCTTACAGCAGGCAAGTGCGAGAAGTGCGGCTATGACTTGGGAGGCACAAAAGAGCCTTCAGGCGGCGTCACCTACCGCTGCCCGATTTGCGGCTATGTCGCGGACTACTACATGCTCTCCTGCCCGTCCTGCGGCACGAAGTTCATTTCCTGACAAGCCGGAACTTGTAGCCGTAGTGCAAAAGCCCCTCTTCGGAGTCTTCCATTATCCGCCTGAAGACCATCTCGACAGAATCGCCGATTTTCACGTCCTTCTCGCCTACGCCAACCACCTGCGCGGTGAGCTTCGGCCCCTCATCAAGCTCGATTATGGCAAGCACATACGGCGTCTCAAGCTCAAAGCCGGCAGGCCCCGAGGTTATCTCGGTGAATGAGAATATCTTTCCCTTGCCGGAGAACTGCTTGAGGGCTATCTTTCCCTTCCTTCGGCATCTGTGGCACAGGTTCCTTTTGGGAAAATAGTTCGTCTTGCACACTTCGCACAAGCTTCCCAAAAGCCTGTATCTTTCAGGAAGCCTTCTCCAGGTTATCGCCAGGTTTTCCTTCGGCATAATCCCACCAACATGGCGCCCACGAGCCGGGGCGGTTTCCATCAATTCTTCCTAGTATCCTCTCTTCATGATATGGACGACTGCGGTGGCGCCGCTTCCGCCCACGTTGTGCGTGAGCCCCATGTCGGCTTTTTTCACCTGCCTTGCTTCGGCTTCCCCGCGAAGCTGCCACACGATTTCAACAGCCTGCTTTACTCCGGTTGCGCCCACCGGGTGCCCGCAGCCCTTCAGGCCGCCCGACGTGTTCACGGAAATTTCGGAGCTGAGCGCGGTCTTCCCCTCAGCCGTGGCTTTCCCGCCCATGCCTTTTTCGACAAACCCCAAGTCCTCTATCGCCATTATCTCGGCAATGGTGAAGCAGTCGTGCACCTCGGCGACATCGATGTCCGAAGGCTTCAATTTGGCAATCTCGTATGCTTTCTTAGCCGCTATTTTCGTCGCCTTCACCTCGGTGAGCGAGGCTCGCGAGTGGAGGGCAAGCGCATCTGACGCCTGCGCCGATGCCACGATTTCAATAGGCTTCTCGCAGCATTTCTTCGCCTTGTCAAGGGGCATGAGCACGGCAACCGCCGCCCCGTCGGTAATAGGCGAGCAGTCGAACACCTTGAGGGGCGTTGCAATAGGCTTTGATTTCATAACAGTCTCAAGAGTGATTTCGCTTTGGAAGTGCGCATAGCGGTTCTTGGCGGCATTCGAATGGTTCTTGACGGCAACAGCCGCCATTTCCTCCTCGGTTGTGCCAAAGTCCTTCATGTGCCGTCTTGCCATAAGCGCGTAAATCGCCGGGAATGTGGCACCCATGAAAAGCTCCCATTCCTGGTCGCCTGCCCCCCCGAGGGCGGACGCCACTTCCTCGCCAGGGGTGTCGGTCATCTTCTCCACGCCGCCGACAACCACGCAATCGTGCATTCCTGAGGCTACGGCAAGATAGCCTGAGCGAAGCGCCACTCCGCCTGAAGCGCACGCAGCCTCCACCCTTGTCGCAGGGGTGGGGGTGAGCCCCATGGAATCCGCCACAAGCGCACCTATGTGCTCTTGCCCAACAAGGCTTCCTGGCGCCATGGTGCCGACATAGATGCCGTCTATCTCTTCCCCATGAAGCCCCCCGTCCGAGAGCGCGCGGCTCCCCGCCTCGATAAGCATGTCCCTAAAGCCACGCGTCCACTCCTCGCCGAAGCGCGACATTCCCACGCCGACAATTGCAACTTTTCTCATAAGAACACCTTTGGTTACAGGCTCTTGAGCTTGCGGCGGTGCTTCACATACACTCCGTAGTCCACATATTCCTTGTGCGCAACATAGTCCGCAAGCCTCCATCCGTTGTAGGCTTTCCTCTTTCCCATTATCTCATCGCAAACCGTCAGGGAGAACGAGTCGCTTCCCGCCCCCGAGCCGAACGAGGTCATAAGTATCCTCTGCCCCGGCTTTGCAACGTCAAGCACGCCGGCAAGCCCTATTGGCGATGCCCCAGAGTAGGTGTTCCCGATAAGGGGCGTGAAAAGGCCAGGCTTCACCTTCTCGGCATCAATTCCCATCTTTTTCGCAACTTCAAGTGGGAACTTGCCATTCGGCTGGTGGAACACGAAATAGTCGTAATCCGCAGCCTTGGTTCCCGTCCTCTCAAAAAGCCCCTGCGTTGCGCCAATCACATGGCGGAAATAGGCGGGCGCACCCGTGAATCTGCCTCCGTGCGAGGGGAACATCGCGCCCTCCCGCCTCCAGAAGTCGGGCGTGTCTGTCGTGAAGGAGAACGTGCCCTCTATTTTGGCAACCAAATTTTCCTTTCCGATTATGTAGGCTGCCGCGCCCGCCGACGCGGTGTATTCAAGCGCGTCACCGGGCCTTCCCTGCGAGGTATCCGCGCCTACTGCCAGCCCATAGCGCACCATCCCTGCGCCAACAAGCCCCATGCACACCTGCATGCCGGCTGTCCCTGCCTTGCAGGCAAACTCCAAATCAGCTGCCGTAAGGTTCGGCGTTGCGCCTATTGCTTCTGCAACAATAGTCGCAGTCGGCTTGACGGCATAAGGGTGCGATTCAGAGCCAACGTAGACTGCGCCGATCGACTTCGGGTCTATCCCGGAATACAATAGCGCGTTTCTGGAAGCCTCCACCGAAAGCGTCGCCGTGTCCTCGTCAACGTCCGGCACGCTCTTCTCGGATATGCCAAGCCCCTTCTTTATTCTCTCGGGATCCTCGCCCCACACGCGCGCGATTTCCTCCGCCTTTATCCTGTACTTGGGAATGCATGTGCCGTAGCCGGCTATCCCTATTTCCTGCGCCATCAATACACCCTTAAAATCCGCAGTCGCCCATGCGGGATTTCAGCGGGCGATGGCGCTTCTCTTCCGCCATGCCCACAACCGCTGCCGCGCTTATGCGAATCGTCATTCAAAGCTTGTTGAGCACATCCTTCATTTTCGCAAGGTCCATGTTTGTCGCAATGACCGGTATTTGCTCCCGCTCGGCAATCTTTATGGCAAGCGGGTCGATTTCCTTTATGCCGTGGAGCACGACGAGCGAGGGTTTCATTGGGGTCACCCGGATTACCACCATGGGCGACCTGCCGGTTGAAACCTGCGTAAAGACAAATGCCCGCTCGCTCATGCTCCCATATAGCTTGGGGAACTGGTTGAAGGGCATCTCAAGTATTATCTTAAGGCTCTCCATGAGCGTGTAGCCGTATATTTTCTTGACCTTCATGAGCTCCTCGTTCGCGACCACGCTGCCGCCGATCGCCTTCTGGAAATCCACGGCAGAAATGCTCGTTGCAAACTCATGAAGCTCGAAATACTCCTCGCTTTTCTCAACCCCGGATAGGAGTTTGGAGAGTATGGGGTTGCCCCGTTCGCGGTCGATTGAGACAAGCGAGTTGACAAAGCGCTTTATTACTCCTGAGCCCGGGGACTTACGCCTGTTGCCCTCATAGTCGCTAATCGTTGAGGGCGAGATTTTGAGGACAGCCGCGAGGTCCACCTGGGTTATTGCGAATATTTCCCGCCACTTTTTCATGGTCGAGCCGGGGGTTGGCGAAAGGGTGATTTCCCCGGCTATCTCGTTTTTTATCTTCTCATCTTCCATGGGGAAATAGCCCAAAAAACCCTTTTAAAACTATCGAAGTCGGGTTTGGCGTTTGACGAAGACGCCCTCAAGCACGCTCTTTTATTCCTTGCCTTCGTTCCCCTTCCATGGCGCTTTCAGACAACGACATAAAAAGGCTCATTTCGCGCGGGGAAATGAAATTCGAGCCGAAGCTCTCGGAGAGCCAGATAAACGCTGCATCGGTGGACCTGACACTTGATGCGCGCTTCTGGGTTTTCAAGAAGAAATACGCGCAAAGCAAAAAGCCAGTCGACCTTTCAAAGGTGCCTTTCCAAGAGGCGGTTGAAGAGGTGCGCGCAAAGTCAATCACCCTTCTGCCTGGCGGCATGGCGCTTGGCATTACGCGCGAGAGAATAACACTCCCTGCAAACATAATCGGCACGCTTGAGGGAAGAAGCCGCTATGCAAGGATGGGCTTGGCGGTGCATGTCACTTCAGCCCTTGTCCAGCCAGGCTCGGACAACCACCAGGTGCTAGAGATTGTGAATTTCGCCCCCTTTCCCGTGACCATCCATGAAGGAATGAGGATATCGCAAGTGGTGTTCTCCTATCTTCAAAGCCCGACTTCCAAGCCCTATGCAAAATTCGGCAAGATTGCAAGAAGGCAGTAGCGCAGGCTTAGCCCTGATTGGATGCGTTGGGGCGCCGTGCGCCCAAGGGGGGCACCAGCTTAGAAGTCAGGCTGGTTTGCAAACGAGCAGCGGTAAAGGTCGTATTTTGCCCTGTTTCCGTCGTGCCCGTAAAGCTCCCAATTGAACAGTTGCACAATCGTCCTTTCCTGCTCGGCTTTATGCTTTGCCTTGGGTGTTTTGGCGCCATTGACTGCTTTGTCAAGCGCGGCATCGACAATCTTAGTCTCCTGCCAATACCGTTCGGTATCCTCGCGGACAATGTGGAGGTTTGAAATCGGGTGGATGTTCTGCCAACTATCAAGCGCGCTCATTTCCCGGTCCGACTTTCCGTCGTGGCCAAGCGAGCCCATGAAAACGATCTTGCCAGCGTTTTTCATCACAATATAGGCAACATCGCTTGCCGAAATCTCCTTTCCCTCGAACTGCGGCAGGGTCGAGCAGCGGATTGATATCGAGTAAAGAGCCACTCCTGCCTCTGCGGAAATCTCGTCTCCACTCATACCAATGTCCCTCATGACCTTTGCCACCCTCTTCTCGTCTTCAAGGACAAGGCCGAGTTTGTTCCTCTGGTTGAGTTCCTGCACCTGGCGCAGGTTTGGCTTGAAGTCGCAGCCAAGAGGCCCGAGCGAAAGCCATACGGCAAGCGCAGCGGTGGCTATCGGCATGGCATTACCCTTGCTAGTGTTCATCTTCATATCATCGCCCCCCACATATGAGTGGTTCTAAATATACGTATATGTTTAAAAATCAACCTGTCGCATTCAGATAAGCCGCCTGCTCGTAATGGAAAGTATTTCGGAAAGGACAGCCTTGTCATCCTCGCTTAAGTCAGAGCAGCATGACAAAAGCTCCTCCCCCTCCTTCCCGGTGATGTAGGCATAAAGGGTGTCGCGCTCGCAGAACGACTTGCCGCAAACCGCGCCTTCGACCGAAATGGCAAGCTGCTCGCCCCGCGTTGCGCTTTGCACACCCTTGCCTTCCTTCTGCATCTCGCGCACTTCGCCTACTACCTCGCCAGAAGCAGCCATCAGCCGCACTCCCTTCCTGAGCTTGCCCCCGATAATCTCAACGCCAAATATCGCCGGCTTGCTCGCCCTAAAAGTGCAGTTTGGAAGCGCAAGCAATTTTGCAGGAAGCGGCAGCCTGTCTTCTGCCGACTGCGAGCTTTTCTTTTTCTGCTCGCAAAGCCACGCGGCATAGTCGTCGCAAAGCGAGTAGATGACGTTCGAGGAGAATACCTTCACGCCCGCCCGCGCAGCCTCATCCGACGCATCATCAGCAATTGGCACATTGAAGGCAAGCACAACGGCGTTTAGTGGCTCGCTCGCCCCCACAGCCGCAGCCGAGGCGATGTCCTTTTTGGCAACCCTCCCAACACCCGCGCTTTTTATCTCAACCCCATTGCCTGACAAAAGCCTGGTGAGCGCCTCAAGCGAGCCAAGCGTGTCGGCTTTCACGATTATGCCACCCCTTTCCCGCTCGAACATAATGTTCCTTATCATCTCGTCGATTTCCTTCACGCCTTCCCCCGCGCCCTCGACAACAAGAGGCGAGCCGCAAAGCGCGCCATCAAGCCCTGGCGCATATATTTTCACTCCGGCAGCCGCCCGCACCTCGTCCACATACTCGAACCTGTCCCCGTCTCCCGTCGGGCGAAGCTTCGGCTTTAGTAAGCCACGCACCTTTGCGGTAGCAGAGCCGTTTATCGTGCCGAATATGATGGTGTCGTTCTTGCGGAGCACGCCTTCGTATATGATGACGTCTATGGTGGTGCCAAGCCCCTTCTCCTCCTTTAGCTCAAGTATGCTCCCCTTGCCAGGCCCCTCCACTTCGGTCTTGAGTTCTTTCTCAAGGAATTTCTGAGACAATCCCGCAATTGAAAGCAAAAGCTCGGGGAGCCCTTCGCCGGTTTTCGCTGAGACAGGGATAATCGCGACCTGCTTTGTGAAATTTGCCACCCTGTCGAACCGCTCGCTCTCGATTCCCATCTCGGAGAGCTTGCCAACAATCTGGTAGAGTAGCTCGTCAAGCCTTCCCTGCACGTCCGGGCGCTGGGAATTTATGTCGGAGAGTATGCTTCCGCACGCACCAGCCGCTTCGGGCGTGCGCCAGCCAGTCACCAAGTCCACCTTGTTTGCGGCCAAAACAAAAGGCGTCTTGAACTGGCGGAGTATCTTAAGGCTCTCAATTGTCTGGGGCTGAAAGCCCTGCGCAATGTCGACAACGAGCACGGCAATGTCTGCAATGCTCCCTCCGCGTTCGCGCAAATGCGTGAATGACTCATGCCCGGGCGTGTCTATGAACAGCAAACCTGGGATGCTGAACGTCATCTTGCTTTTCTTCAAGAGCTCCTCGCAGGTGTCCTTTATGGCAAGGAGACTAACCTCGGAGGCGCCGATGTGCTGGGTGATTGCGCCAGCCTCCTTTTTCGCGATGTTGGTGGAGCGTATGCTGTCCAATACCGTAGTTTTGCCATGGTCAACATGGCCCATTACAACGACAATCGGCTGGCGTATTGGCATAAAATCAACTATTTGTTCTCCCCCCTATACTGCCCTTCGTAGCCTTTTTCAGCCTTTGCCTCAAGGCGCACAAAGACAAGCTGCATGACCTTCGCATTCTTGTGAAGCACGATTCCTGCGGGGTTGTGCACTACCAAGAGGGATTCGCTTCTCCCGTGGTAGCCCGGGTCCCAGACCGCGCACCGCACATCTGCGCCGCAGCGAAGAAGCGACGAACGGGGGTATCCGAATGCCGCCATCTCAAGGGGAATTTCCACATATTCGTTGTAAACTATCTTGTAGCAGCCTGCAGGAAGCCGCAGCTTCCCCTCAGCATCGAATGGAAGAGGCGACGATTTACTTATCCTCCTCTTGGAATTGTCAAAATCAACCTCGCCATCTCCCTCAAGCCCATGCGCCTCTTTTAGCGTGAGGTCAACCCCGCATGGCTGCACCTGCCCCTCACCCACCATTTCGCGCACAAGCCCCCTTGAAGCTATTTTCTCTCCCCGAAGAATCATCCGCCACACCAAACTGGAGTTTTGATACGAGCGCTTAAATTCCCTTCTTCAAAGCTGCCGGCCGAAGGTACGAACCCGGAGCGCATGCCAAATAAAACACCCGCAATTTCGGGTTTATGCTCCAATTAGGGTGAAGCCTATGACGCAGACTATTGAGACAAGAAGGTTGTCATCAACACCCGATTCAAATCCCTCTGCAATTGCCGCGGCAAGCGCCACCAAAAGCGCGCCCCAGCCAGCGAAAAGCACCGCCGGCAGGCAGGCAACAAGGAAGGCAACGCTCCCGCCAACTGTTTTCTTGGGATTGTAGGGAAGCTTCAGCTTGCTCCGTTTCCCAACAAGCGTGCTTGCTGCATCGCCAAAGCCGAGTATGACAAGCGAGGCAAGCATCTGCCCTTCCGAGGGAAGAAGCGTGAGTATGGCAAGCACGCCTGCTGCAAGCGTTATCGCCCCGTAGCCCGAAAGCACGCCCGGCCTCTCAAAGCGCGCCAAGAACCACTCGAAAATGCCAAGCGACTTGCCTGAAAGCTTGAGGTGCAAGAGCATAAGCCCGAAAACAAGCGCAACCCCGCAAACATAGGAGGACATCTCCGCCCCGAAAACAAGCAGGAGCGCGATACACGCTGCCCCTGTGGAAAAGTGGAATGCCTGTCGTTCATCCTCATTCATAAAACAACCAACCATGTCCAGTTTCGCGCCTTACTCTCGCAAGCCCGCGATTCATCCTCATTCATATGTCAACCCGCCGCATTCCGATTCCATTTGCAATCCCGCCATGCATTTCACCTATTTTTGGAGCCTGTTTATGTTGTGCTGGAGCATTACTTCGCGAGGCATAGGAATCTTCATTGCCCGCCAGAGCATTTCGGTAAAAACGCACGCGAAAAACGCAAGGGCAAGCCCTGCCATAACCTGCGGGATGGTATGTACGCCGAGGTAAACCCTGCTAAAGGAGATGAAAACCGCATAGAGGAGGTAAAAGGGGAACGAACGGCCCCCGACAGCCACAGTGCAGATTGTGAATGCAAGAAGCGCATGAAGCGAAGGAAGCGAGAAGTCGGACGGGCACTCAACCTTTCCCGGAGCCTGCACGCATGGGCGCTCAACCTGCAGGAAAACCTTGAAGCCATATCCAAGGAGAAGGGCAATCACCACCGCGCAGGCAAGGAAGGGCAAGCGCTTCTCCTCCTTGTAGATGAGCGTGAGCGCAAGGATGAGGAGGGCGGTTATGATGGCAAACGGAACGGCTCCGTTGAGAAGTGTTGAGAGGAACAGCACGGGCGGCCTCAGAAGCCCCCAAAAAGCGTACGTCGGCGAAGCCAAGTCCATGCGCCAACTTGCCCGCGCATAATTTTATTCCTTGCTTTTGCCAAAAGCCATGCCTGTTCCAGGGCGTTTTATCCAGCCCCTCATTATCTTCGCGTTCCAGGCATGAATCCATTTTGCCAGCTTTTCGCCCCAGCCTACATTGAGCAATATGTTTGTCATCTCTTCTTGCGTTGGCGGGCTGCAAACAGAGTTTCTATACCGGTTTGCGCCGTAGCCGGTTTCCTCCAGGATTCTTAGGAGACCCGCTTCCATGTTGTGGCTTCTAGCCATCCGCTCAACAATGTCATTCATCACCGATATCTTTCCAGCCTCGCTATCTTCATGCCCAAGAAGGTGCGTCAGCAGCCTGCAAACCAATTCCTTTCTCGATTCGTCAATCTTTGAAATGGCGAAGGCCCTTTCGATATCTGCCCGGTAAGCAGTAAGCGCTCCACTTCTCTCGGATGGTTGCATGAAGCCCCCATCGCCGTGTCTGTCAGGCGCATTGGCATTCTGAGGTGGACTTTGCACAGTTGCCTGGTTGGTTTCCTGCCGCATTCCCATCAAAATCAGGGGGTTATTGCCTTTTCTTTTTTTAAAGATAGTTCTCAGGTAGCTGCTGGCTTTTTTTTATCAACGTTGCAATCCTTTGGTTACAACCGCTAAAAAAGCACGCGAGGTGCTTTTTTATCCTTTGCCCCCGAAAGGCGGGAAGGGAGAATGATGGTTCCGACAGACAAGCAGAAGGCAAAGGTGCGCCAGGCAAGCCTATTGGAGCAGAGCGAAGACAAGGCGGACAGCACTGACAGGCTTGTCGCGCAGGCGTTTGACTCAAACCCCCAGGTGCGCCTGAAAGTCGCGCAGGAGCTTGGCAAGATTGACGACCCGAGGGCGATATTCGCATTAATCGAGCTCTCATCAGACAAGGAGGAGGTTGTGAAGGAAGCCGCCCGCCGCTCTTTGGGCCAGTTCAAGGAGGAAACCGAGACCATAGTTTCCCTTGAGAAGCTTCTTGCCGAAAGGAAGGTTGCGCCCAAGGAAGCAGGACGGGAGGCGATCTCCCAGCCCGCAGTCAGCCAGAGGATGATGCCCACGATAGAGCGGCTCTTCTCGCATTATGAGCCGAAAAAGCGAGAAAGCGTCAAGAGAAAGCTCTTCCCGTCGCTCCAGAAGCTCTTCGGCTTCCGCGAGCAGGAGCTTGCCGACCCGCTCAAGGAGGTTGAGCACATCGAGCATGCGCAGGAAAAGCCGGCAGTTGTTATTGAAGAGGAGAGGGAAAAAGAAGAGATGCCGCGCGAAAACGCATCCAATTTCCCATTTGGGCAGAAAAGAGAGGCGCCAAAGCCCGAGTACGCAGTGCATGCGGAAGAGGACGACCTCGTTGACGCCGGCTCGCCATCAACACGGATTGACATGGAGCCCGAGGGCGAAGAGGAGGGCGAAGAACAGGGAGGAAGCAACGAGCGCCACGGGAAGTATTTCGATTACGCTTACAAGATAGCGACCACGCCGGGCATGGGTAAGGGGGAATTGCGGCGCGAATGCGGCAGGATAATAACCACATTCAAGCGCGAAGTCGAGCTTGCCTTCAAGATGGCTGAGGAAAAGGCGAAGGAGGACGGCTTCCAGACCGTTTCAAGCGTGAAGCCCGGAATGCGCAACTTGTCGTTTTCCGAAATGCAGGTCACTTCGGTGTCTGGCACGCCTTTGGGAACCAGAAAAAAACCCATCATGCGCATGTCCATTTCAGATGGCAAGAAGGAAATGACGGTGCTCATCCCGACCGAGCGCGCGGCAGGCATAAGGGTTGGGGATTTTGTCGCCCTCAAGTCAGTCTCATCGGATTTCCTCGTGGAATCAAACGAAGTGGTGCTTGTCGTAAAGCAGAAGAGCAAGGTGCTTCTTTCAAAATAGCTTCTTTTTCGAGATATCCATCTTCATGTATGGCACTATCCAGCCGTAGAAGTCATCGGCGAGTATGGCGAGCTTGCCAGAGTCTTTTTTCACACGGAAGCCAAGCCGCAAAAGCACCACCTCATCGGTCCGGTCTCCTTTCATATAGGGGATTTTCCCCCCCCTTACCGACTCCGCCCAGCCGCCGCGCGAGTCGAAAAGCCCGGCAAAATAGTGCGCGGCAAACTCGTTTTTGAAGCGAAGCCTCTCCCCCCTTTTTTCAAACTCGTCCTGCAGCCACTTACGAAGCGCGGTGTTGTAGAAATAGCACTTGTAAACCGGCCCCTCGATAAATTTCACCTTGTCCGCGCTTGCGAACCCCTCGTCAAGGCAGGCTTTGAGGAACACTTCGCATAGCTCGCGGTGCCCTTCCACACCTACCCCTTCGGTTGTCCGCCTGCCTTTCCAAAGCCCCAGAAGATAGGCGCGCGAGGGCGACATCGAGTATTTCATGATTAGGTAGGGAAGGAGAGGGAATAAAAAAGAGGCGTGTAGGGCAGTATGCAATTATACGGACTGGGATTTTGCCATACTGGTTTTAATCTTACCGTTGTTTCTACTTGTAGAAATCGGTTTTTGGTTTAGGTTCGGTGACTTCTATGTTCTTTAACCCATAGCCCGATTTCCAACCGGCAATATCAAGCTCGCTACCATGGGTAAGCACCCCTTCCCAAGACGTTGGCATTTCATGCACACCATCTTTACCGCGTATCCTAAGATATTTGCCGCTTTTATAGTATTCTACTTTTCCAGTAAAGTCTCCTTTCTTGGTGGAAATGGTGAGTTCCGTACTGGTGGGGGTTAACTTGTATACTTTTGAGATGTTTCCTCGTGTTCCTGCAATCATATTTCCACTTAACAGCACTTGCGTGTCAGAATTCACATGCCCTTCAACGAAGCGAAGATTTTTTTCAGTTTCAGTTTCTTTTTTATTATTGAACACTATGGAAAACTTTTTAGGGTAATCCTCCCGCCCGGAAACCTGGTTCTTCCATTTTTCCCAATGGCTCTGATAATATCCGATAGTAGCCGCGTTTCCAATAACGTATGCTTTTTTTGTTGAATTTTTCGATGCAAACTCAATAAGAACCAAATCGCCAGGTTTTATTCCGGCGTTTTTGACCATGGTTTCAAGAGGATCTATTTTCATTACCGGTGCGATTTTCTGGTTCAATTCGAATAAGAATGCCATTTTACCACCACGGCTAATAAGGCAGTAAGAATTTATAAAACGTGTTGCGGGGGGGGGGGAATTCATGGAAAAAGAGAATACGCCTAAGGCTTCCGCCAAGTAAAAGAGAAAAGAATCAAACCCGGCTATCTCACGCAAGCCGTTTCCTCACTTTCTTTGCAAGCCCCACCGGCACTCCCAAGGTAACTTTCCATGATTTCCTTTCGGATGGATTTTTTCATCTCGTGAACGAGCCCGTCAGATAGCGGCTGCCTGAAATAGACAAAATCGATTAATGTTTTCTCCACATCCGAGACGGGCACCCAAAAGCCGCAGCGTTTCACAAGCTCAAAGCCGAAGAACATATTGCGCGCTATCTTTCGGATGGTGTAATTGTTCCCAAGGAAAGTCCGCATTCCCACCCGAACCTTTCTGGGAGTTATCACCACTGGCGTTGTTTCTTGTTCCCATAAGCCGCGAAGCGAGAGCGCATCCTGAAGCCCGTAGTAGAACGGCTGGAAGGCAAAGCCTACAACCTGCATCTCCTCCTTGAAAGTGTATGCCCCCCTGCCGATTCTATAAAGCCGGCCATTCGCAAGAAGGTTGTGCACCATGAGGTACTGATACCCTTTTGAGAGATTGCGCTTTGCGAAGAATGTCCGAATATCACGGGAAGTGAATGCCGGTTCGCTTGCAAACCGCTTTTGAAGCTCAGAGGTGATTGTCATAAAAATCGCCTTCTAAGCGCAAGAAGCATCCGTTCAGTTGTCGGCACTGCGCCTGAATAGACAAGCGCCTGCAGGTTTGCTTCATCAACTGGCGCTGAAAAATCCGAAAGAAGGCCAGCAACCGACTTTCTCACCTTCTGGTCTGGTTCAATAATGTCGCTTAAATGGTAGATATCATACAAATCGCGCACAAACCGCCTGTTTTGGTATGCGGCAACCTTTTCCAAAACAAGCTCTTTCCCGGGAAGGCACAGCACATCCATCCGGCCCCCATTCATCTTCTCATAGCGCATTGCATCGCCTTTCTTTTTTGCCGCAATGTTGAGCTCAAGGCGCACTTCTGCCTGCCCGTCGGACACCTTTGCGAAGATGAGGTTTTCCGTCCTCTTGAGTTTTATGAGGGAAAGCGCACGGGAGGTAAGTGCCGATTCCAGCCCCTTCGCGATTCTGTCTGCGCGAATGCAGTAGAGGTCCAAATCCTCTGAGAAGCGGTTGCCGCAAAAGCATCTCCAGATTGCGGTTCCCCCGTGGAAAACAAGGTCGTTGTCAAGCGCGTACGCTGCCTCAATCACCTCGTCCTGCAGCCTGCCCACATCCACGTGCAATCGTCGCCTCAGCCTTTTTTCAAGCGGGATATCCATGGTTAGTTAAAGCAACGAATATTATATAAAAGTATAAGTTTGGTTGCTTCTATATTTCTGGACTTGCCGCGAAGAAAACGGCTTGCGCTAGGGAAGAGTAAAACACGGCGCTTCCGCTGGAGAAATAAAATGCACGCTTCATGGTAAAATCCCGGAGGATTTTGCCAGCAGTTGAGCGCTAGCTTAACTGCAAAGATAAACCAAAGGAAAGTAATTGAGAGCCTGCCCTTGCTACACTTCTTAATTCTCCAATCAACCTGTTATTCCGTCCCAACGACGAATCGTTGAAACAGACATCCAAAATTGATTTGTTGGAGGTGATCTATCCGCAGGTTCCCCTACGGATACCTTGTTACGACTTAGCCCCCCTCACCAATCTCTGGTTCGACAGCGCCAAGAAGCGCCGCCTCACCAAAAACTAGCTTGGGTGACTTGACGGGCGGTGTGTGCAAGGAGCGGGGACGTATTCACCGCTCGAATTCACTTGACGATATTTCGCATGCGAGCTTTCCCAACTCGTCTTCAAAAAATAGCGAGTCAAATTCTTCCTTCAAAATCAGCTTTTCAGAGCTTGACAGGACAGCCGCCCTGTTTATCACAACAATCAGCATCGCCTTCGGATAAAATCTCTTTATCCGCAATGCCTTGTATGCGAGCTCTGCTATCAGCGCCTTTGTTCTGTATTTTGTGGTCAGGTGCTTTGCCTCTATTATCAGAGGCTGCTTTCCGACTACAAAATCGCAGACGAAGGTGATTTTTCCTACGCTGACCGATTTATGCATCTGGAAATCTATTCTGTTTTTTCGCAAAGCAGACGCAATTGCCTCCTCTTGTGGAGTTGGTTTTTGCGACTCTGCGCTCCTCACTGCGTTTCTGCCAGCCGACTTGAGGGCCATTTTGCGGGCGTATTCCCCGCTGAATTTCCCTCTACTGGAGATTTCCGCTTCCAATTGCGCAATGTTCTGGAGCGCAACCTTACGAAGAGTCAGCCTGCCGATTTTTGAGGCGAGCTTCTCTGCATCATGCTTGCTTATGCTGTGGATAAAGCCACGCTCGATTGCACTCACCCATTGCTGGTTTTTTCCAATGAGTGCTGCAAACGAAACCTGGTCTTTTCCAGACATTAGCCTGAGGACGCGGAGCGCCTTCGGATATTTCATGAACACCGAACTTTCGATGCGGGAGAAATTATCCGTTTCAGCAGCTGTTTTGTCGAATAAGATTTCGATTTCCGACTTCATTAGTATCCGCTTATTTTATAGCGGCAACTAATATAAGCCTTTCGCCGAAATATCGTCGATTGATGACAAGCGATTACTAGGGATTCCAGCTTCATGGGGGCGAGTTTCAGCCCCCAATCCGAACTTGGGGCAAGTTTGTGGGATTCGCTTCCCCTTTCGGGGTCGCAGCCCATTGTCTTGCCCATTGTATGCCACGTGTAGCCCAGTGAGATTCAGGCCATACTGACTTCGGTTACGCGGTTTGGTCCCTTATAATATCCTTCAAATCACAGACTTTACCAAAAACAAAGTCATAAGGTCCGCACAATTCCTGCCTTTCCGTTGCATTAAGCCCCAGCGGGCTTTCGAAGACCACTGCCAGCCTCACGTTTTTCTCGTAAAACCTGGCCTTGTAGCCCTGCAACGCAGCCTCCTTGACCTTTTTCATATGCTCCCTTCGGTTTTTCGTGGAAAGCCTCTTGCATTCCAAGCCCATTTTTAGGCTTGGCATGTAGAAGTCCACAAATGCCCTTCCGACCTTGAAGTTCCGCATGTGCCTGATGTTCTGTTCATCAAGCCAACAGGCGACTTCCTCTTCCTGCCCCGTGGGCAGCCTGACACCCATCTGGTTTTCCGCGCCCTTTTTCCGCGCGCGTTGCGCCTTGGCTGTATTGCTGTTTGCAGCAAACCAGCCGCAGGATTCAGATGAAAGCCTCTCGAAATTCCGCAGAACCTCCCCCCAAGGCGCAATCGCCTTGAAATAAGCGAGGAATTTTTCAGCCGTCTTTTTGGACGGTTTTATCTTCCCGCTCTCGTATTTGTAGAGGTTCTTGCTCATTCCGATAAGGTTCTCAAAAGAAGTCTGCCCAAGCCCTTCCGAAAGCCGAACCAGTATCACATATTCCGGCTTTCTCATCAGTGCAGAAAGCAGATTTTCTTCCTTCGAGAATTCGTCGTAAAGAGTCCGAAGCGATTTCTTGTCAAGGTGGCATTTAGGCATGGTTCTATTATACGGACCAACATTTAATAATATTACGGACCAAGCAGCATATCTACCGTCGCCCTCTCCTTCCTCCCACTTAACGCGGGCAGTCCGTACAGGGTGCATCTCCCCCGGAGGGGAAATTAGCAACTGTACGCGAGGGTCTCGCTCGTTACTCGACTTAACGAGACAGTTTGTGCATCGCAGACACGATTCTCGGATACTTCCGTATCCGCGATATCGCACCACGAGCTGACGATGGCCATGCAGCACCTCTCGGCTCGTCAGGCAAGATCTTCAGTCTGGCCATCAACCTGCCGTCTCCCCTGGTAATATTCCTGGCGTTGTATCCAATTGAACCGCAGCATCCACCCCTTGTGGTGCTCCCCCGCCAATTCCTTTAAGTTTCAACCTTGCGGCCGTACTCCCCAGGTGGCAGACTTAACACCTACGCTACAGCACTGCCTAAGCCCGAAGCTTAAGCAACACCACAGTCTGCATAATTTACTGCTAGGGCTACTCGGGTTTTTAGTAGCGCTTGAGAAAATTCGCCATTCTTCTTTTTTTCGACGGATGCCTAAAAGAAACATACCTTGCAAATTTCCGCAAGTCGTCTTTGCCATATACATATATCTCGAATTCCGGGTTCACATGCCTCATTCTGATGTACGGGCTGTGGGTTACCCCGATTCCTCTCAAAAACGCGCCCAAAAATCCAAAGACGCTTTTTGAAGTGGTTGAGATGTTGAGTTCTGCCTGCCTTTTCTTGACGCATCCTTCTGCATCGAAAAGGCCGCCGACATACTCCGCCTGCAAATGCCGGCCCAGCTTTTTCATATAAGCCGGCACGCGCAGTTTCTGCCGTACGGCGCCCTTTGGCATCTCCATGATTTCAGTCAGGAAACGGTACACCAGCACGCTTTTCGTGTGCGTGTAGTACGTGTTCCTGCCCGTGTCATGGAAAGTGTTTGGCGCCAGCTCAAAGGTAGATTTGAAAATCCCTCTTATTGTTTTATGGAATTCTCTGTTCTGATCGGTGAGAAGCACCCTTCCCCCCGACATATTTCCATCGCCGTGCAAAAGACCTAGAAGCCTGCACAGTTCCGGAGTCACCTTTGTGGGCAGCCGAACCTTCAAGAGGGGGCTTTTTCGCCGCCCTTTTTTCATAAGATTCCTTACCCGGCGCTCTAATCTCATAGAGACATTCATCCGTCCATATTTATTAGCGTTTCTCAAGTGCCATATCTAATCCGATTCGTTCTCCTAGCCTTCGACCCTCACTGTCAGACGCGTTTTGGTCAGGCGCCTTCGCCACTGGTGGTCCTTACAGGATCAACTGATTTTACCCATACCCCGTAAGTACCCCTGACCTCCCCCGCTCTCGAGCCTGCCAGTATCCACTGCACGCCTTGAGGTTGAGCCCCAAGATTTCACAGTGGACTTAACAGGCCAGCTACGGTCTCTTTAGACCCAATATTCGTGGACACCACTCGTTCTGCCAGTATTACCGCGTACCGTGGCAATGTGCTAAATTGCACATGGCGGCTGGCACTGGTCTTACCCAGAACTTATTCTGCAAACGATTTAGGTTTGCCAAAAGACAGTCGGCAAAAGCCGGCTGCCACTCAGAGTTCCCCTATCACGCTTTCGCGCATTGTAAAGGTTTCGCGCCTGCTGCATCCCGTAGGACTAGGGCCCTTGTCTCAGTGCCCTTCTCGGGGCTCCAACTCCCATTGCCCCTACTGATTATCGGCTTGGTGAGCCGTTACCTCACCAACTACCTGATCAGAAGCAGTCTCATCCTCAGGCGCAACAGCTACAATTTGCTGCGCCTTTTCCCCACCAAGCATTCCAGCAGAGGTGGGGCATCTGGAATTAACCTCAGTTTCCCGAGGGTATGCCCGTCCTGAGGGTAGATTGACTACTTGTTACTGAGCCGTACACCGTCCGGCGAAGCCGCCGGGCAGATTTGCATGGCTTAGGCGTACTCTGATAGCAGTGCCCTCCAGCAGGATCAACTGGAGTCAAGAAGTATTTCTTTGGCCCGCATGATTTCGAAATCAGCGGATAAGCACTCTCTATCGCTTTCCTTTTATGGTTCTTGAAGCGTGCGTCGAACGTGAAAATATCGCGTTCCCATCTTTTGCAAGGGTGCGCACACCTTCTAAGGGTGTGACAAGCTTCGGTGTGCGTAAAAACGCATCGAAAACTTTCTTCATCCGCGCCTTGCCAGCGGATAAAATTCGCGAGCCTTAGTATATGGGAAAGGGTTTATATAGCTTCCCCTGAGGGGTGCAGCTCACTCTATCTTTTCCCTGGCAAGCGGGAGCGTGAAATGGAAAGTCGTCCCCTTGCCAAGCTCGCTTTCCACCCAAATATCCCCGCCATGGCGCTTGATTACCTTGTGCACAATCTGCAAGCCAAGCCCATTTCCCGCTTCGCCGGCAGTTCCTGGCATAGATCCGCCGTTGTCTATGCTGAAAATCTGGCTAGCACGCTCTTTGCTCATGCCAACTCCGTTGTCGGAAACTGCCATGTGCAGGCATTTTTCTTCCTCAAACGCCCCTATTGTTACGTTGCCTCCATCTTTGGTGAATTTTATTGCGTTGAAGGCAAGGTTCCAAATCACATCCTCGAACATCATGCGGTCGGCGAAAGCCCCAACTCCCTCCGGAATGTCATTCTCAAGGGTTATTCCCTTCTTTTTCGCGTTCCCTTCGAGCGCAGAAAGCACAATCCCTACTGACACTTGCACGTCGATTTCCTCATTTCTCTGCTTGCCATGCCCTGCGCTGTCCCATTTTGCGAGCATCCTGATAAGCGGGATATTTTGCAGGTTTGATTTCCGTGCAAGGTTGTACATCTCTTCCCTGGTCTCGGTTTTTTCAGGGGGCAGATCGGCGGCAAAACTAAGGCACGTTTCGGTCTGCCCGCACGTGTTCATCATCCTGTGCCTTAGTATGCTGCCCATCAGCCGGTGTTCTTCTATGATGCTGCGGAGGATTGCAATAAGCTTGTTTTCCCTCTGCGTTCGCTCAAGCTTCGCTATCCTTTTCTCAACATATGCCCCGTAAAGAACCGGGTGGAGCATGCGATGGAAGAACTTCCCGCTAGCGGTTTTCTTCGCCTCGTATCTGTTCCCAAAGTGCTCAAGCTTTTCTTTGAATATTGC